>WNGL01001570.1_pt1 | contig 53237 bp, 50 predicted proteins | sample 5400591 | NCBI WGS metagenome assembly WNGL01 (sample SAMN13153377, study PRJNA577476) | soil metagenome | isolation source: 80 cm soil or saprolite under Garry oak tree replicate 1 | place: USA:California | collected 2016-06-15 | reverse complement strand
TTTTCGTTATCAAAAAGCCAGGTGGTTCCCTTTTTCGTTGTCACATGGCCCCCAAATCTGATTAGCAGTGACACGCTCAAAGGAATCTTTGGCCCCGATTCTGATGAGAAATTGGTCCCCAATATCATTGACAAATACAAACCATCCTTTATAATAGAAAAAAGGCGGTAAAGAGTTCCAGATCATCCAGCACAATCGCTGTTTCCGCACGTATTGTTGAAAAGACAGTCGTGCGGGATTTTTCTTACGTTCTGGATAACGGCAGTTTCAACGATCCGATGATCAATGCGGGGCCCTCTTGCTCGGCGACGAACTGATACCGTTGTTGTCCTGGTTCTCCCAACGCGTGAAATGTTTCATAGGCCAGCTGCAACTCCTGCCAGATCTGCGCCGAACCATACACCTCTCCACGCCACCCGACTTCTTCCTGGTGCCTTTGGAAGCGTACCAACGCCTGGCTCCTTGGCTCGATGACCAGGATGGAGTGGATCGCTGATGTAGTGTCGCGTTGGAGCTGCTTGCGCCTGCTGACTTGGCAGCCGGGGAGGCACCATTGCACAAACCAGCGGAAAGCCGGGTTAAAAAGCGTCTCCGGGAAAACCGCATCGTGCTCCAACAGAAACGTTGCCTGACACCCTTGTTGCAAGAGACTGGTCAGGTTCGTTTGAGGCACCCTGATCACTTCTGTCTCCAGGGGCATAAAATGCAACGGCTCCTGCAGGAAGTGTCCGCTCACCCCCGTGGCGGTTTTCTCTACGACCAAGAAACCGCTCGCCAGGGTTCCCTGCAAGTCCATCACCAGTGTTCCCCCGCTGCGTAATTGCTCCACCCACGCCATCGGCAGCGTCGCGGCGCTGGCAGTGGCAATAATGTGGTCATAGGGAGCCCCTGGCTGCCACCCCATGATCCCATCGCCGACGATAACCGTCACGCCCGGCCCGAGCACGCGCTCAAGCGCATTCCTGGCTGTTGCAGCCAGCTCGGCATCCCGTTCGATGGTCACCACCTGCGAAGCCTCGCCCGTAAGCGTCGCGAGCAACGCGGCGTTATAGCCTGATCCGGTGCCTATTTCCAGCACGCGATGACCCGGCTGCACATCGAGCGCTTCCAGCATCTTGGCCATCACGGCTGGCTGAGAACTGGAACTCACGGGCCAGTGCCGTGCATCGATCTTGGTGACGAGGCCCTGGTTGCGATACACCGCGGCCAGGTAGTCCTCTGGGCACACTTCGTCTGCGCAAACGAGCTTCCAGACCATCGTGGGACTGGTCGCCTCCTGCTCATAGAAGTAGGGAACGAAGGCCTCGCGCGGAATGCGCAAGAAGGCTTGCGCAAGCGCAGGTGCCTGCAGCGCACCCGCCTGGAGCAAGGACTCTACCATCTGCTGGCGCAGGCGTGCAGCAAGGTCATCGTGGATCGATTGGGAAGAGGGAGGTGTTCTACTCATAGACGATAGTCCTCGGGAAAAACCAGCAAATCGGCCATCGCCTCCTTCAGCGGGAAGCGCTCAAGCAGGCGAGTTTGCAGCCAGTAAAATTGGCCATTGGGGTTCAAATCGAGAAAGACGTAGTCGCCCTCCGGCGTCAGCAGAAAGTCCATCGAGGAGAATTGTAGCCCAAACTGGCGCACCAGCGCCAGCGCCTTGGATTCGATCTCTTGCGGCAGGGCATGGATCGCGTAGGTGAGGTCCGCGTAGCCGCGCCGGAAGTCGAGCCGGGCACGTTCGCTGTGCTGCGAATGAATCTCGGCGGCAAACACCTGCCGCCCGATCACCACGACCCGCAGGTCAAAGCGCTTGGGCAGCCATTCCTGAAAGAGATGAGCAGTGGCGCGCACCCCTTCCAGCGTGGCGAGATGGTCCGGCTGCACCTGGCTGGTGTAGATGAAGCGCCGTTCCTCCTCCTCGATTGCCCCTCTAGAAACCGCTTTGAGCACCACCTGTCCCTGGCAGGCCTCATAAAACTCACGAGCTGCACAAGGATCATTGGTCAGCAAGGTACGAGGGGTGCGCAATCCCAGCTGCTGCGCCGCTGCCAGTTGCAAAGGCTTGAGTTCTGCCCGGCGAATACTGTGCAGGCGGCTGACCCAAAGCGTCTGCTGCAGCGCCAGGCTCTCCAATATGCCGATGATGCCTCGGTTAGCTTCTTCTTCAAGAAAGGCCCGTTCGCCGGGTGAATACGTCGTCGGCGCCTTGTACTGTTTGGGTCGGCGCCACCAGATGCTCGCGATCCTCTCCAAGGGCACAAACCGGCCTTGTGCGCTGATGCTCCCAGACCATCCATCCTGACAGCCCTCCAGCGTGGTGCCCAACGCCACCGCTTCGGGGAAATCGGCGAGATTGAAGCAGAGCACATCGGTCCCCCTGGCGCGAATGGCTTCTGCGACCGGGGGCGTATGCGGATCGTGTGGCCGCGTTAAAATGAGCACCGTTCTCATACAGACACGCTTCTTACTCCTCAACAGCGCTACGAAACTGTCCCTTCACCCCTGAAGTAGCCACCTAATCGACATCCTCATCCTCTTCGGAATCGGTTTTGACGATGCCGTCCAGGCTGGTTTGGGTTTCCGTTTCAGCGCCCCCTGTTTGGTCTCCCTCGCGCGTAGGCAGGGTGTACTGTGCAAAGAGCAAACTAAACGGGACGCGGCGAGCGTCGGCTAGTACGGTGGTTTCCAGTTCCATAACAAGTTCCTTTCGTCGTTCAGATATATTCCAGAAGAACAGAGAAGCAGTCGGGGTCGGCATCTGCTTGTCCTCTTCAGGAGGTGAAATGGTCAGCAATACTCCCCTCTGGCTTCCTGATGAGGTGATGCAACTCTTCCAGGATCACCGCCGGTGGCACTTGATTTCTCGGCGGATAGGCTTCCGGTCGATAGATCACATGGACTCCATACCGTCGTAACATTCTGATGCTTCTGAGGAAGGCCGGATTCGTGTCGAGACCTCCTCCTGTCATAAAACACGGGACGGCCACGATCGGCCTTTTGAGGCCGGTATATTCACTCAGCAACCCAACCGCCAGGGTGTCGGAGATCCCGAGCGCCCACTTGTTCAGCGTATTGAACGTGGCAGGAAAGACAACCATCGCATCAGCGCGGGGCAAGAGATCCGGTTCCTCCGGTCGTTTATACTCACTGCGCACCGGACGTCCGGTGAGCTGTTCAAGCAGGGGTCTATCGATAAATTTGGTGCCATGAGGAGTGGTGATCACACAGACGTCCCAGCCGACTGCCTGTGCGTGCTGCACGAAGCCTGGAGCTAAAGGCGCTGAGGAGCTGCCACACACAATATGGTAGAGCACCCCCCTGGAAGCGTGCGTGTGCTCGTTCATACCTGGCCTCGAAACGTTTCTGCTTGAATAACCGAAGCGATGTGTTCGTCCAGTTGCCTGACGTAGGGCGTGTTTTTCCACGGATCGAGTTCACGCCGAAGGTGGACTGCCCGTTGGAAGACCCTCCCTGATCCGGTCTGTTCAACGAGGATCAATGCCTGGCTTGCATAGTGGCACGCTTCTTTCATGTCCGCCTGGAGGGCATGCGTCATGCCAAGATCAACCAGCGTGATCGACTGGTGATGAAGATGCGTTGCACCTAGCGAATCTAAATGCGTATGCAGGACTGCTTGTGCCGCTTCAGGCTGTCGGAGACGAATGAAACATGTTCCCTGAAAGGCTAACAGTTTCAAGGGACTAAAGAGAGCGTGAGCCGTGTTTTCCTCAAATGCCAGCGAGACCTTTCCTGTTCTTCCTCGGTTGAGCAACCATTCGGCTTGTTCTAGGGCGTGAGTGCAAGCCGGAGCTTCACCCATGTTTGCATACGCTTCAGCGGTGATAGCCCACAACCAGGCGGGAATAATGTCTGCCGTGTTTGGGGAGACGAGTGACCGGGCCTGCTCAATGCATGGCAATGCCTGGTCAGGGGTACCGCTGTAAATAGGAAGAAAGCCCATGCGTCCCAGAATCACCGCCTGGAGGACATCGTGATGGGCCTCTTTTGCTGTCTCCAGGGCCAGTGTATAATATCGTTCTGATGTGTCGTTCTGCCCCGCATTAAAGAACATATCGCCAATGAGCAAGGTCGTTTCACTTGCAAGCGTGCAGAGCAAGGTGTAGGTGGGCGTCGGTTGCGTCTGTTCCAAAAGTCTGATAAGCACATCAAGATGCCCTGACGCTTCGCAAAACAGATCGTACCAATCAGCCCCCTCCGACGTCACAAACCGTTGCCGTTCCTTTCTGGTGACCGACTCAAGGTGGGTCAAGGTGGGTTGGTCGACCTGTGCAGGTTTCTTTAAAGCATGTGCCAGTCGCTCTAAAACGTCAGTATGCATGAAGCCGTCCAGCGGCGTGAGGAGTGCGGCACCGGTCAGGCCAATGGCCTGCCCAAGCAAACGGCGACGCAGTTTATCCATCTCTTGACCTCCAATCTCACGCATGGCCGTGAGGATCCCTTGCGCAATCGCCTGCGAGAGAAGAGGGAGCGCGTTGTGTTGCTCATCGGTTGGTGTCAGCACCGGTATAAATGGTTCAGCCCTCGCGCTGATGAGAGTGGCGAATGGGAGAGGAGTGATCATTGTGCCTGGCGGGTTGGCTTCCAGCGTTGCACACTGCTCCCGAATCCGTTTGGCGAGCGCATGGATACGTGGAGCGAGTGGGAGATCGTCCTGTTCCGCTACTTCTTGCGCACGCCGGTAGACCTGTCTTGCCGCTTGGTAGCGCCCCTGCTGCTCTAAGAGCAACAACAAACGATAGAGCGCATCTTCGTCGGCGGGAGAGGCAGCAACAGCATCCCATAAGAGATCGCGAGCCAGGTCGGATCGCTGCTGAGCGGCATAGAGATCGGCCAGCGCGTAGACGCACTCTCCGATTTTCCCCTGAAGTCGCTCTCTTCTCGCCACCGCCCAGTCGCGATAGCGGTCATCCTCCAGAAACTCGCCGCGCTGCGCCAGGCGATACGCGGCTTCCCATCCAGGAAGTGCCTCCTGGGCATCGGTCGCTCGGAGCGCCTGGTCTACCAGTGCCTCAAACGCGTCAGCATCCGTCCACAAACGGCCCTGGTCGGGCAATTTATAAATGGTGCCATCACTGCTTGAGAGAGTGGTGAGCAGGCTCTCACTACTTGTGATGCGTAGCACACTGCGCAGGACCGAAGCCGCCGCGTCGCAGGCTCGCTCGGCGCTCTTCAAGTGTTTGTCTCGTCCCTCATCATCAGGTTCGGGCCAGAGGGCTTCCACCAGTTCATCCTTCATCGCCCGGCGACGATGGCGGCACAGCAAGAACTTGAGTAGTGCTTGGGCAGGGCCTCGTCCTCCCCACGCGTCATTGCTCACACGTTCGTAGTGCGGGGCCGCTCCTCTCTCCTCTGTCCCTGAAACGAGCCGTTCTATCGCAAACTCCCCAAATACATAGACCCGTATGACGGGCGATGACGGTGCATCGTGCTCAGACCAGTGCATAACCCATCGCTTCCTTCGTCCAGTTGTATGATCAAGCTCGATCTATCCATGCTGTTCACGCGCACTCATTATAACATACCCCCCGCTGGGAGACAGAACCGCCGGAGAGCATAGCGCAGATGGGTGAGCGATGTTTACGACTCTGCAACGATTCTCCTACATACTCCTTATGGAGATGTTACAGGTTGTTACGGAAACGTGACGAGCAAAGAGGTTCGGTTCCACCAACGGCTTGCGCCCCGATCGAGGAGAATGGGGGAAAGAGGGCATCTGCGTCGGAGCAAAGCATCAATCGGGCCATTGGTAACAGATGCGTGCTTTTGTCGTAACTCCCCGTGACACCTGGTGAAACAGACTTTGGTACGGTGAGGGCGGGTGGTGGTGCAGAAACGAGAGCAAGGGAGAACCGTCTCTATGCGTGAGGCAAACGATCAGGAGCATCCCTCGATGCCGGCTGTCCGTGTCTGGACGTTGGGTGAGTTTGTCGTGGAGCATCTCACCTCCCGAGAAGGGCAACCACCACGCTACGAGCCGGTAGCACCCTCCACCTGGCAAAGCCGCGGCACGGCCATGACACTGCTCAAAGTGCTCTTGTGCCGCAGGAGTCGCCGGGCCACGAAGGACGAATTGATCGCCGCGATCTGGCCGCAAGAGGAAGAGAGGACCAAACACCTCAAGCATGTCGAACGGGCCTTCGACGCGGCCGCCTCCGTCCTGCGCGCGGTCTTGCGCACGCCGGAGGGGGAGAGCTTGCTCTTGAGCAGGCGAAGCGGCAACCACATGCTCTACCGCCTGGCCGATCAACAGCGCTTGTGGGTCGATGCAGAGGCATGTGAAGCGCTGGTGAACCAGGCGATCCAGGTAGAGGGAAGAGGCAGGCACATGAGGCTCTCTCGGTGTGGGAAGAGGCGTACCGGTTGACCCAACGCGGCAGCTTTTTAGAAGATGATGTGCATGCCTCCTGGTCGCAGACGCGACGACAGATGGTAGAAGGGAATGAGCGGTTATGCGTGCATCACCTGGCAGACTGCTACCTGGCCCTGGGTCGGCATGCTGAGGCGGAGATGATCTTGCGCACCTTCTGGACAGCCAACCCGGCGGACGAGGATGCGCTGTATCGGCTGATGAAACTGTTAGCACAACACGCTCGCATTCAGGAAGCACGCCGACTCTTCTCTTACACCGAGCGCCTGCTTCAGCAGGAAAAGGGAAGACAGCCATCAGAGCGACTCCTGCGCTTCGTCGAACACATCAACCATAGAGAGGGAACGTGATCCAGGTCTTGAAGAGATGACGCGGGTGTCTCTTCTAGAGCACCTGCGTTTTGTTGCATTGTCAGGGGAGATTGCCGCTTTTGTTCCAGAGGGAGAGAACAGAAAGATAGCTCGTGCGATGATCAGAGACCAGGAAATAAGGAGAAGCAGCAAGCATGTTTGCAGGTCTAGACGAGATCGATTGGCATCAGTTGGAACATGCCTATGGCGCAGGTGATGCTGTTCCAGAGTGGCTCAGGTCTCTCGCCTTTCAAGAAGACGAGAGCGACGCGCTCACGCATCTCTGGCTCTCCCTCTGCCACCAGGGAACGATCTATTCCGCATCGGCCTTTGCCGCACCGTTCCTCATCGAACTGCTCACCGACACTTCCATGCAGGGCAAAGAAGGGGTGCTGCGCTTACTGGCAGGTATGGCGCGTGGAGATGCGTACCACCGCCAACACCTTTCGCTCTACTCAGAAGCGCGCAAACAGGACCTGGCTTTCCAGCGGGAGCTGGCCGAGCAAGTCGAATGGGCCGAGCGCACCCATGAGGCAGTTCGCCAGGGACTCTCTGTCTATCTGGACCTCCTCGTCGATGCCGACCCACACATCCGCATGGAAGCAGCCTATCTGCTGGCGTAACTCAAAGCAGATGCCCCCACCATTCTGCCGCTCCTGTACTCTCGGCTCAAACAGGAAGGTGACCCGCAGGCCAGGGTCAGTATGCTGCTGAGCCTAGGTGTCCTGGGTGAGCCAACCGCAGCAGCCCGCTCTCTCCTCGAGCCACTGCTCGAGACGCAGAGCCAAGAGGCCCACGCGCTAGTACGCTATTCCGCGGCGATCTCCCTGACGTGGCTCTTTCGAGAGGAGACACCCGAGGCAGCTGTACGTGTGCTGGTAGAGCTGTTGACCACAAACGTCCCGGAGTGGCTCTTCGACGCCTATGTGGAACTGCCCTGGGTGAATGGGCGGCTGGCATACCTCGCCGGGCGCACACTGCGCCGACGGCTCTCTCCCGAACGCCTGAAATTCGCTCTGCCTCGGCTCTTCGCCTCGTTAGAGACCGTTGATGGCTATGACATGGATGAGATCATCCGTACCCTCCTCTATGGAGCGTTCGGTCACAGCCGACTGCTGGATCAGGAAGCTGTCCAGAACCTGACCGGGGAGCAGCGAGCAGTTCTTCGGGCGATTGCTCAAAGTTACGCGGCTTGGCACACCCCGCCCGGCGTGTACAGCCAGATGGGAACATCGCATGTGGCGGGAAAGACAGGGCATGTTCCCGGTCCCGACTCGCTGGTGGTGCTCAATGATGATTTACGCAGACTTGGGCTGCCTGACTCGCAGCAGGACCTGCTGGACTTTCTGGGGTGAAGGCTACCTTGGGAACGCCCACTGGCCTTCAAAGCCTCTAAGGCCGGTACCATGATTGAATCCTTATCTCTTCCTGCCTCGATAGTATTCCTTTGTCAAATAACTGACATTTTAGCGATAAATTCGTCCTAAAAGTATTGACATTTGCTTTTTTCTGACATATACTCTTCTGCAAAGAGGAGGCATGTAGTGCGTCAGAATCGTAGATCTTGTTAATGTAGCGCTCAATGTCAGGGGGTACGTATGCCCGACGGCGATCGAGTCCACGAGGGACTCGCATGTATATACCAAAAGCCCTATATGCAAATATGCGATGGGCAATTTGGAAGCGAAGTGTTGGCGAATGATCTTGTTCTCGCGCTGTGGAAAGATGTCCGAAAAAATGGGGACAAGCTTCTTCCTTTCATTCAACAGACGGCAGAACAATGCGACCGCATACAAAGCAGCCAGTTGTTTGAAGCTATCGACTGGCAACAGGAAATTGATCGTGTCGAAGAGCTAAAGCGACGCATGTACGTGGATAGAAGGATGAGAAACTTGGCAGAGGATGCCTGCAAAGAGCAACTTCAAGAACTTCGCATGGGCATATCCTCATCGAATTTTTATGCCAGTCTTTTTGCCAAATATATGTGGAACGTGTGCCGTGCCAATTTTTGGGAGAGAATACCCTTAACTCCGTCTCAATATCAAGGTGTCAGCCCGGAGTATGTCTACGAACGCTTGGAAGAGATGCGACCGTTTATCCACTCAAGAATTCTCCAGTATGCTGAACAGATAGAACGCCATGGGACCTTTCACATTCCACGGCGACCTCCACGGCATTCTAGTGATACTGGTGACGTCACGATAGATACGAATGTTTTCACGATTGGAACAGAGGAGGCCCGAAGTGTGCGCGCTGGACTACACATACACGTTTGATCATATCGGCGAGCAACTGAAGAAAGGGCAATTACGCCTGACCGATCATGCTACGAATCAAACTCGTACGGTACGAGTTGCCGTAGATGATTACAAGCTCCCGTTCAAACATAATCAGGCCACTCCGCCATTGCTCGCTGATCTCACGGATCTTGCCGCAGCGGTGCATATTGCAGACCGCTTATCAAAGAATCAGAAGGATATGCCGCGGCGTATGCTGATTCGCCTGCCGATACGGCAGTCAGACATACTGGACCAGCCGTTCATACACCACAAGCTGCAGAAGCTGCTCTATTGGTTCACTGAGGATGAATGGTCTTTTGAATTCTTGCCGTACACCAAAGATGGCCGCTCATCTGAACTAAGGCCTTGCCTGCCACTTCCTCAAGCCACGGCGTATCCAACGCGCGTTGTTTTGTGGAGCGGAGGACTTGATGGATTTGCAGGTCTGTATCAGCAGCTAAAGCGTGAGCAACAAGTCTGTTATACCCTCTTTGGAACCGGCGGCAACGATATGATCGCTCATGCCCAGCGCTGTACTGCTGCAGCAATTGGGCGATTGTTCCCCAGGCGCACGAAACTGGTACAACTGCCTCTGCGGCTCAGCGAAAGCCGCACCATTCAAAAAAGCTCGAGCGCCCGGTCGCGCGGATTTGTCTTCATGCTGCTTGGGGCAGTTTACGCTTATCAAGAGGGACAGAGCACCCTTTACATCTACGAAAACGGTATAGGGGCGATTAATCTCCCGTTTCGAGCGTCAGAAGTGGGTCTGGATCATTCTCGCTCAGTGCATCCATTGTCTCTCCATTACATGGGTGAGCTTCTTTCGAGTATCCTTGGGGGACCTTTCTCGTTTCAGAATCCGTTTCTGTTCCAGATGAAGGCGCAGATGTGCAGAGAACCGCTGTTCGCGGATGCGGCCGAAGGCGTTTTCAAGTTGACGATTAGCTGCGATAGCAGACACCGCAAGCGGCCCATCCAGTGTGGGTACTGCTCATCATGCCTCTTGCGTCAGCAGGCTATAGCCGTCCAGGGGATAGCTGATGAAACATCCTATCAGATTACCGACGCCTTGCGTGGAAAACGGAAACGCTCGTATGGGACACATTATTATGCGATGCTCGCTCAGGTGCAGATGATGCGAAAGCTGCTGGCTAGCCCAGATCCCTGGGAGAGGATGGCACAACATTACAAGCACGGCCATCTCGAAGATATAGCAGAGAAGATGAGTGAGCAGGAATGTGATGTGAAAGAGCAGATCCTTCATCTTTATCAAAACTATGTCCGCGAATGGGAGAGTGTCAAGCATATCATTGGGCCGGAATTCCTTGAATAAAGGGGTTCGAGGTACCGGCCTCCGATACAGCACCGAAGGAAAGGAACGTGAGTTATGGATAACGATATCCTTGAAACAATAGACATGAAGACTCTGGGAAGAGAACTTCAGCAGGCGCGTACGAAAAAAGGAATGACACAAGAAGACGCGGCTAAAATTATTGACGTTGCCCGTACGACGCTGATTGCCATTGAGCAGGGCAGCCGCCGTATAAGGGCCGATGAATTAATTAAGCTGGCCCATGCCTACGGGCTCGCCGTCTCTGATTTCGTCCGTCCTCGCCCCGTCCTCGCGATGTCGAAGCCGCAATTTCGCGGACCCTGGTTAAAATCGGAAGCGGATAATGCACTCATAGAACCCTATGTCGAGCAATTGAAACAACTTGCCCGTGATTACTTCGAACTGGAGCGGATTACTGACACTCCCCTTATTCGTAAGTACCCACCGGAATACCGGATAGGGAAGCTGCGAACAAGCGACGCTGCGGAGAGTATCGCGAGTGAAGAGCGCATTCGCCTGGGGATCGGTGACGGACCGATCCCTCTGCTGCGCGATATTCTCGAACAAGAAGTTGGGTTACGAATCTTTTATTATCCGCTACCTGGTAAATTCTCCGCTATCTACTTGTATGACGAGCAAGTTGGGGGCTGCATCGCCGTTAATAGTAAGCATCCGGAGGAGCGTCGTCGCGGCTCGATTGCCCACGATTATGGGCATTTTCTCACTTTGAGAGAGAAGTCGGAAGTGTATATTGAGGAGGGTTATTACCAGCGCAAACCGGAAAGTGAGCGTCTCGCTGACAATTTTGCTGCTTACTTCCTCATGCCCACAAATGGCGTGACGAGGCGATTTAATGCCCTGCGCAGTACCAAAGAGAATGTGACTGTTGGTGACCTGTGTGTTTTAGCTCATTACTACGGCGTTTCCGTAGAGGCGATGGTACGCCGTCTTGAAGAGTTGAAACTGCTTCCGACTGGCCTGTGGGATAGAATCCGAGAGAGCGGGTTCAAAGTACGTGAGGCGCAACGACAACTTGGACTCGATGTTCTTCCCGCAAGTGATCAAATGTTTGCCATTCGTTATCAGCACCTGGCTATTGAAGCATTTGATCGCGGGCTGATCAGCGAGGGAATGTTAGCGAGATTCCTTGGCGTTGATCGCCTGGAAGCCCGGCGAATCTCTGAGGTACTGCGACCAGGTGTCAAAGAAAGTGCAAACGTATCATTCAACCGAGAGATGGAGGGGCTATTCGGGGACCGGGAGGAGAAGGTGAATGAGTGATCTGCTTTTCCCATGTGACGGTGTCATTTTAGATGCATGTGTCATTATCAATTTATATGCATCTGGGTATATGCAAAGCGTCCTAGAATCTATTCCCAAGCCGACCTCAATTGCAGCGTATGTTTATGAAATGGAAGCGCAGAGAATCTACACGGGCCCGGACGACGATGTAGCGAAGGAAACGGAATTGATCAACTTGCGGTCTCTCGTCGATGGGAAGCTCCTTCGTGTCGTCCCTCTCGAAGATGGACCTGAGGCTGCTGCTGCCGTGAGTTTTTCAGCTACGACGAGATTAGATACCGGGGAGGCTATATCAGCAGCCATAGCCGTACACCGTTCATGGTCCCTCGCCACAGATGATAAGACGGCTATCTCATTTCTTATGCGGGAGATGCCACAACTGCACCTGGTATCCACCCCTGAGTTATTGAAGCATTGGGTTGATGCAGCTCGCCCTCATTTTACTGTGGCGAGCTTAGCGCTAGGGAATATACGGAAACGGGCAAGATACGAGCCCCATTTCGACCATCCTCTCTATGAATGGTGGAAAAGGTGCGGAGAGGACGCGTTCTAGTTTCTTAACTCCGCCGGTTCTACAGCCGCACATTGAGTGAGGAAGAGACGATATTCAATGGGTTCTTCGTCGATCTTTGATGTGAAACAACTTATTAAAGCTAACTCAAAGGAGAACAATGTGGTGAAGGTACTACAATACTAATCAAAGTTAGTTCTACTGCACTCACAAAAAGTAAGTCGAAAATAGCGAAAGAGTGAGCACACAGACCGATGAGTCAGAAGCCGTCAAAGCAGTGTTACATATGTGGCAAGTGGGCGAACAGTTATACACGCGATCACGTGCCGCCGAAGAGTCTGGCCGGGGATGTGCCAGGGATTCAGTTTACGACCCTCCCTGCCTGTGGCGACTGCAATGTGAAATATTCGAGCCAGGAGTCGCGCTTGCGGGACTTTCTGGCGGTGATTGGTTCCAATCTGGGGATTGCGGAAGCCAACGGTGCATTAGTACCTAAATTTCGCCCAAATTAGCGGCACGATACTCACAACAGAGTCCAGTGCAGCCTTGAGGGCCTTGGCAGGTTTAGCTCTACAAGAATTTGCGCGATATTGGCTCAACAATTGCTCATTGCTCTCAGGGCATCCGAGCATGTTGTCACTCATTTGGGCGAAATCTACTGATGTCGATGTATTGAACTAAAGCATGATAAGCTGAGTGGTAATGAGAGTACCCAAACGAGTGTTATTGCGGATGGGGATAGACGATACGCGAGATTCGGAGCGTTTGCATCATGCGAACCAGAGGGAGCTTGACTTAATTATGAAGGGCACGGGCTGGTCTGATCGACCAGCCCATGCCTTTAGCTCCTTGCTGGTTTGCTCTCATCAGCAAAGGAAAACGTTTCGACCGTCACTTCCAGGTTCACTCCTGGCTTGCCGTCTGGCATCGTGTCCTGGTGGAAGGTGAAAGGGCCTTGCACGAAAAGCATTGTCCCTTTGGTCACCGATTGCTTGATGGTTTCAGCCTGCTCACCCCAAGCCCAGCAAGTGAGCTGGATCGTGAGGTCTTCCAAGCACCGTTTCGTGGTGATAGCAAGAGGAAATGTCGTAAACGGCGTGCCGACTGGTGTTACCACCAGCTCCGGATCTCCTGCTACCCTGCCTACTGCTTGCAACTGAACACGCATGGTATTTCTCCTTTGGCGCATAGGGCTGCGTCCTTGCCCTTGAACGACCGGTGCCGAACAGCAGCATCCTACTCAGCTTGAACCTCATGTGGTCCGTAGTTGCCTTTGCAGACAGGTGATGCGTTCGGTGAGACGAGCGTGGAGTGCCGTCAGCACTTCTATCTGGTGTTCGATATCCTGCCGTTTCTCTTGATAGAGTGCCAGCAGTGCCTCCTCACAGACTGGCAAGGGTTGTGGGAGAGGAGCATCCTCGGCACATTGGAGGATCTCTTCGATCTGCTCGGTGGTGAGGCCAAGACCCAGGTACATCTGGATCGTTTGCACGCGTTCGACGGCTTGCTCATCGAGATCGCGATAGCCATTCGAGAGGCGCCGAGGACAGAGCAGCCGTTTCTGTTCATAGTAGCGCAAGGAGCGGATACTCACTCCCGTGCGATGAGAGACCTCGCTAATTCGCACGATTCTCTCTCCTTTCCTGATCCCTGAACATGTATCCTTAGTATAAACTATCACATCAGTGTCAGGGTCAAGGGATGGCATCATTTGCCAGAGAACTCGAATTTCCCGTGGGAACAGGAGTGCCCCTACCCTCGAATGATTTCGATAGTGACAGAGTACAGAACGTTGGGGCTCTTCCCTCCACCGCCAAGCAGCCTCCTGGCAGAACACTACGCGAGATAGCCGCATTCCCGCATGCAGCTCCGAATGATCTCGCGCTTCTGCCGCAAGCGTTCGTCTTCCGCGAATGAGCGTAGCGGTCAAGTGCTTGAGGTCAGAACAACAGACATTGCCCAATTCGACGCGCTTGAGGTAATTCCAAATGCCCTCATCAGGGTTCAAGTCTGGGGCATAGCCAGGCAGGTGTTCCAGATGCAAGCGCTTAGCGGCTCCTCGCTTGAGAAAGTCCTTGACTGCCTGTCCTCGATGAATCGGCGAACCATCCCAGATGAGCAGGAGCTTGCCTGAGACCTTGCGCAGGAGGACACGCAGAAAGCCGACCACTTGCGCTGCATCGTAGGAACCCGAACGCACTTGCAGAAACAACCGCCCATCGGGAGTGATGCCACTCATCGCCGAGAGGTGATCCCGCGTGAGCGGGACACGGAGAACAGGGGTCTGTCCACGTGGTGCCCAGGTACGGACTGCCATTGGCAAGAGATAAAAACCCGCTTCGTCTACCCAGACGATGGTCCGTTCTTCCTCCTCGGCTTTTTTTTAATGGCTGGCCAGCGCCTTGCATACCAGTCTGTGATGGCGGCTTCATCGCGTTGCGTTGCCCGCTCGATGGGCTGTTGTCGACTCCATCCACCCTCGCGTAGCAGGCGACCCACATGATCACGATGATACTGCACGCCAAATGTCCACCTGATCACCTCGGCAACCCGCCTTGCTGTCCAGACGTCTCCGCGGAAGCCATACGCCTCGGCCCCTTTCGCGAGAAGCTGAGGAATCTGCACTTTCTGCTCCTGGGTCAAACGCGGCTTCATTCCTTGAGACGGATGCGAGGCCAGAGCCTCCACTCCCTGCTCCCGCCCTCGTTTGAGCCATTGGCTGACGGCTCCTTCGCTCGCTCCCAGGGCCACTGCGATGTCCTTTTGTTTCCACCCGTGTTCTTTCAAACTCCAAGCGCGTTTGCGCCGTTCTTCTCGCCAATCGGCTTTCTTTGGTGCTCCCATGCCTCCTAATTTACAACATCTTTACTTTTCCTTGCCGACATCAGTAGGTAATTAAACTAGGTACGATAAATCACTTCCTTACGATTGGCAAGAAGCATCTGGTATCTCTCTCGTTTGAGTTGTTAGAGTATATGCCCCTCGTCCATTCTTGTTCGAACCATCAAAAGCGGTGGAACAAATGTATCAAATGTAGAGAAGAGCAAACAAGCTATAAGCGACAGATGGTTCTATAAATATGCAATAACTTGCAGAACAATACAATTGCATGTATCATGGTAGCTGAACCTATTCTTCCGCGATAACCATCAGCAGTTCGTGTTTACGTAGAAAGGTGGGACATTTCTTCATGCAAAATGAAATGGGTGAAAACACCACTTCTCTTGTTGCTGTCGACTATACACCGCATCTCCGTCTTCTCCTCGAAGCGCTGAACAATCAGCCTGTATTCGAGATCCAGCCTAACGCCTTGACTATTCGAGTAGCTGATATTGCCAGCGTTGTGGTACGTCTTGCCAGTGAACGAAAGAATGCTCCAAGATCGAAGCCATTGGCCGCTCCCTTTGCCTATACGATTGGCACGACGACCGCAACCGTGCATCATGAGGATGAACAAGCCATCCATAGCTTTGGCCGGCTCATCGAGCAACTTCGTGCCGTTCTCCTCACGAAAGCTAACGACGCACTTGCTGCATCCACTCTGACATCCACTTCGCTGAGCGAGTATATCATAGGACTCACTACACAAATGCAGCAGCTCTCCTCTGAGAAACCTGCTGGGCTCCACTATCCTTTCGTGCAGCCACAAACCCTCCAAAAACGGAGGATGCATCTGCGCTCCCAGAAGACACGTCCCAATGCCTCCGCCATTCGCTACCGCGGACATAAACTGACGATTACTTTGGAAAACGCTACTTCGTTTGATGAAGATATTATTGAAGCGCTCTGTACGGTCCTACAGGAGCGATCCGCGAGCGATGAAGAGATTGCGGAGACCCGAGCCGTCTTAACACGCCGAAAAGACGATCCTACCAGTGAGATCGCGCGCCTCAAAAAACTCGCCAAAGAAGAGTCGCTCGGCCGGCTGAAAATGGAGGCTAGTCTTCGTTTCCTCAGGCAATTGACCACAGAAATGAGTACGTACCAGCAATCAACCGCAACGAATCAAAGAGAGCGAGAAGGACTTGGGTAACTCCAACGCTTCCTCCATATGCTTGAGCGTTTCCGCGCCTTTCTTGATGACCCATCAAGAGGTGATTCAGATTACCAGGTCAGCTATGCCGACCATTTTTTCAATGTACGCTCCTTGTTCGCTCGTTCTGATTCTTTGGATGTTCTGCCCATTTTCCCGGAAGTAGAAGGCACCCTGGGAGAAACGCAAAATACCGCCAAGGATGAACAGACCTATACGTATGGACTGCGGATGAAACTGAACGGCACTGTCGGTACTATTCCCTCGACGTTTTTTTACTATACATCGCTGCTCGATCCGGATTCGCCGGACCATCAAGAGCGCTTGAAAAGCGCCTGGTGGAATCCCCGCAGTTTTGCTGGCGAAGTACTCCAGATGGCTATCCTCTACTACGCGCTTTTTCTTATTCCTGACGACGATGTCTTTCTGAACCGCCTCTGGCAGTTCCTCGGCCGCTTGAGAACGGATTCTGCCGAAAAAAAGGGCAACTGCTTCGGTGGCTCAGCCAGCAGCTACTCAACCCGCGTCCCCCACAGGCAAGATCGCAGGAACAGCTCGAAAAAGCGCGACTCGCCATCGAAGCCTTCTTACGCAAACCGTCAGTTGGATCGGCACCGTTTTCGTTCTACTGCTATCTCACCATTCGTAGCGGTATCCTGCGTCTGGATGACGATCGCATGATTCTGCAGAAACGGTTCTTTGATCCGGATCTCTTTACGACCGAAGAGCGCAGTAAAGACGCCCTGAAGTACTTTGCGGTACTGGACGCCGCTCCTGAAGAGGATGCCCTCTACGCCCTGCCCGTCCGCCTCACCTTTGAACCACTGTACCTGAGCGAGATCGAAGAGGCATCGGCTGAAAAGGCCACCATGCGCTATGAAGTTCAAGACTGGCATATGCTCCCCATTTTGCTGATCCCCGACACTCCCGTCTGTCAACGGGCAAGCGAACAGGCCTATCGCAGGTATCGGCGGGTTATCATCCCATACAACGAACAATTGGCCAGCCCGCCTGATTCGCTGGACACGGCGCTGTATCGATTCACTTTCCTCTTGCTGACCTATCTCTGCCTGGATATCCTCCGGGCGCAGATCGTCCCCTCGCTCGTCCAGCAAGCCCATCGCCTCTTTCTCCCCTTGCTGCGCATCCACCAGCAAAAGCCTGGAACGGGGCGAGAGCAAAGTCGCTACCCAAATGAAGAACGCGTAATGCGTGGGTTCTCCAAAACGCTGGCGCATCTGCTCTCGCAGGAAGAGGCAACCGTCTCAAATGCGCAGGGGCTGCATGTGAGCGCGTTGCAGGTGACCGGCCAGCAAAACTATCAGCTAGACAATGCCCTCAGTTCCCTCTATAACATACTGCCGCGTCTCATCGCCTGTCCTCCCTCCGCACCTCATGCCCTTGATCGGCTGGCAATCGTTGTGATCTCGAGCCGCAAAAGCGATGCGCATGCCCAGTCGCCTTTCCAGATGATCTGTGTGTATGGAGAGGTGATCGGATGTACACGGCAACCGAATGGGTTACTGAGCATCGAGCAGCTCCAAACGTTTTCGGTCAATGAAACCTCGGATAACCTGTACACCACGCCCAGAACCCTGCTGGACGAAGTGCGTCGCTACTATAAAGTGGGCTATCGCCACATCTTCTATGTCGCGAAGGCTCCCTATACCAGTACCGTGCATTTCACGGCCAAAGAGGAGGGAGAGGAACTCTTCTTTATGTCGGCTGACATCATCAAGGGCGTGCTTGATGCCTTCCCCGATTTGATGCTCTATCCCGTCTATAACGACCGCTACTATGTCACGAAAGTTCAGGCGAGCGCGGGCGCGGAATCGCTTTATATCGATGACACCAGCGAACTGCGTACCCTGATGACCGATCCCAACAAGAGTTCGGTCGTCTTCTGGAACAGTGGGGGCAATAGCTCCGTACAACCACAGATGGTAAAATAGCAGGAGGTGCAGGAACAGAGAGAAAGGACAAAGCAAGCCAATGCGCAAAAAGAAGATCTATAAGCAAATCGTCAAGCGCATCATGCGTCCAGAGATCACACAGTGTTTGGAGTGTCAAAACAAGCTCCAACGCTGTGTCACGATTTCCGATCGACCCATCATCACGCTGAAGCAAGTAATGCGAGTCGTTCATTGTGGATATCGCTGTCCACAAGCTGAGTGCCCAGGCAGAAAGCGTCTCTACCGCAGTGCACAAGCAGATGCATTGGCTTTGTCTGGGTTTACCTTTGGATTGGATCTTGTGCTGCTGGTAGGACAGCTGCGATTACGAGAGCATAAAACCGTCGATGAAATTCACCAGGCTCTCTCCGAGCAGCTAAGTGCCCTCGACCAAACGATCTCGCGCAGAGAAATCTTGTTTCTCTTTGAAACCTACACGGCTTTGTTACGTGCAGGCACAGAAGTGCAGCATGATGAAGCCTGGAAAGAGCAAGCGCGCGCGAATAAAGGCATATTACTCTCCATTGATGGGATTCAGCCCGATAAGGGCAATGAAACGATCTATTTGATACGCGATGTGTTCACCGGCAGAATCCTCAACGCAGACAATGTCACGGAAAGTACCAAAGAACGCCTCAAAGAGATGTTGTCTCCGGTCGTGGCATTGGGCGTGCCTGTGATTGGCATCATCAGTGATGCCCAACCCACCGAATTACAAGCCGTAGCTGAATTGTGTGTAAATTTTTAGATTAAGCTGGTGATTCTTTTGTAATTACTCTGGTGGCCTGGACTCTTTGACGTAGCGATAGAAGGTGGCACGAGAGATCCCAAGTGTTGAGCACATTTCTGGAATGGAATGACTTTTCGAGGCAAACATGTGGCGGGCCAGCGCCACTTTCGCATTTGACTGGAGCTTGCGAGGACGACCCCCGACGCGTCCTCTCGCCTTGGCCGCAGCCAACCCAGCATTGGTCCGCTCCCGAATCAGATCTCGTTCAAACTCAGCCAGGGCCCCCAGCAGATGAAAGATCAGCTTGCCAGAAGGGGTCGTGGTATCAATCTGCTCGGTGAGACTGATGAATGAAATTTCGCGGTTTTGCAGATCTTTGAGCAATTCCATCAGATGGTTTAACGAGCGTCCTGCCCGATCCAACTTCCAGACCACAAAAGTATCTCCTGGGCGCAGATACGCGAGCGCTTCCTCCAAGCCCTTGCGCTGAGCTGTCGCCCCAGAGATTTTGTCGGTAAAGAGTTTGTCGCATTTGGCGGCAGTCAGCGCGTCCCGTTGCAGGTCTTCATGTTGCTCATGCTTGGAGACCCGAATATACCCGACTTTCATGAGATGCTCCTCTCTGTGTCTCATCTTTCCCGTCAGTGAGGGGAGGTTTTGAGATTCCACATTATGAGACGGTTTTTGAGATTCGTCAACCGAGAGGGACACGCTCGCAGGGGTGGTCTGCTGCGGCCTCTGTAAAGCAGAAGTAATCGTCGCAGGAAACGGACGATTGTGCTACTCATCAATCAGCTTCACGTAACGGCCGATTGTGATACTAGCAGAGAACGTACCTGCTATTCTTGTTGTACATTAACATCTATGCTCGTTTCTTTGTGTACTAAACCAATACTTCCCATAAACATCAAGTCCATCACCTTTGGAATCCTCTACTGAAGAGTAGCGGCAATGAGAGATATATTACCAGCATTTTGGTAGTCCGACAGCATAGTCAGAGTTATTGTTAGAGGTTGATTGGAACTAGGGTTCCTGTACGTAATGGTGTAAACATCATCATAATAAGCACGAGATTGCACAGAGGTATCGACATAGTCAGGCACACTCCCATCGCTAAGGGAGGCAGTAAATTTGAGTTGTGCCTGCCAAAGAGCTAAGTAAATTTTCAGGGTGTGGGTAGTCCGATCAGCAGGAACCTGGATTTTGAAACCATTGCCGAGACCAGCCATGTAGTCTGTGGTACGAGCGTTGGTTGCAGAGGAAATCGGCGAACCGTCATTCCAAGAGAACTTTGTTACTACATCTCGTGCGTAGAGACGATAGGGAAGTTTGGAACTATCAAAGCTGCCAAAAACAGCGAAGTCACTAATTTGTTGAAGAGTATTTTGCTTGCGATTTGTGCAATGACTATTGGTCTGACAGTCAACGATGAGAGGATTGCCGATGAATTCGGCGGAGCTTGCATTATCCCTTTCAAGATACCCCCAATGTATCCAATCCAAAGTCCCTTCAGTAGAGAGGTTAATGACGGAAGAAGAAACAGTGCTCACACTTCCTTCCAAGAGAGGTTTTGGTTGTGGATTCAGGCCAAGCAGATCGCTTACCCTAGGGATGACAAGGATGCTAACCACTACTCCTATAAGGGCAACGATGAAGCTGGCTAAAGCAATTTTATCGCTCCGCAGCCAAGGCGACTTCGAGGGGGACATCACAGTTAATCTCCTCTCCTGTTCCCTGCATACTCATGTTCTTCTTAGACTTCCAGGTTCCCTCTCGTCTAGACATGTCCAGACGAGAAGATAAAAGAGGTCTTGAGTCACATAGGATGTATCTCAAGAAAATTTCCCAATTTGCTTTTGAAGTCGCTTTATTTCTTCTGCGAGTTCTTTGGTGGTCTGAAATGTCTCTTGAGTCACTTTTTTGACAAGTTGGTCGCGTGCTGATTTTTCTGAAAAACGAAATAAGGGATAAGAGAATACACCCCATACTGTAAGCGAACAAAGAGCAACAAGGAGACCAAGTATTCGCCCCTGCGGGATTCCTAGCGTATTTGCTAAAGGGCTTAGAAGATTAAAACAGACGAACGCTATAGGAATAAACGAAGTCAAGGAGATACCGAGTGCAAGTTTGGTCATCCCTTGTTTCTCTACGCGTTGAAGAAGGGTTTCAAGTTCAAGAAGCTTCTGCGGTTTCGACAGAGGAGAAGAGCGCGGGAGGGGACCTGCAATCTGAGGATCATCGGATGTGAGAGATGACATGGATTGGCTTGCTTGTTTGCCGCTGAGTTTCGATCTGCTGTCCTTTCTTCTCGAAGCAGGAGTGAGAGGGGGAGTCAGAGGTGAAGGAAGCCCAGGTGTTTGCCTGCCTTGGAGTGCGTTTGCTAACGATGAAGGGACAGCTGTGGCAGGTGGGGACAACGGAGTGTTCCCTTGACTGCTGGCAACTTTCACCGACTCTGAGGACGAAGCTGCCCGTTGTGTTGGGGGAAGATGACGATGGGCCGCCGGAGAGGTCGCGGTATTTCCTCTCTGTACTGCCTGCTGGAAAGCGAGCGCAAAGGTAGCCACGTTTGCAAAGCGTTTTTCTGGTTGTTTGGCAAGGGCCGTCAAAAGCACCTCGTCTATCCCAGAGGGGAGATGCTGCACCAGACCTGATGGCGCTGGAGGCGAAGCCATGGCGTGCTGCATAGCAATCTCCATTGGTGTTCCTCTGAAAGGAGGTTGCCCGGTGAGCCATTCATAGATGACAATCCCAAGCGCGTATTGATCAGATGCTGGTTGAGGTTTGCCCTGCATCTGTTCAGGAGCCATGTAGGTCGGTGTGCCAGCCCAGCTCTCTGTTCGCCGAGAAGAGGTGCTGTGTGCAATAGTAGCGATCCCAAAGTCAGAGAGCAAAAGTGTGCTGCGAGACCCAATCAGCATATTTTCGGGCTTCACGTCACGATGAATCAGGCGGCTCTCATGGGCGTACTGCAACGCTTCAGCAAGGTGTTGGACGGAGGTGGAGACCGTCTCCAGAGGGAGACGCTGACCACGTGCGTAGCGTGTGCGCAAGGAGCCACCAGGAGCATAGTCCATCACGAGATAAGGGGTGCTCTGCTCGATATCAAAATCCAAAACACGGATGATATAGGGGTGAGACAAGCGAGCAATGACTTGTGCCTCACGACGAAACTCTTCAATATCCTCTCGTTGCGCCAGATTGGCAAACAGCACTTTGAGTGCCGCGGGTGTTTGCAGATGCTCATGTGTGCCCAAATAGACTTCTGCGAAGCCTCCCTGCCCCAGTTTACGCAGAAGGTGGTATTTCCCTAGCATCGTGCCAGTCCGATCAATCATCTGACTTTTCTGCTTTCTGGTGCAGTTTGCACCGGGTGATGGACGATCTTCCGTTTTTTCTTGTCAACGTTTTTCCTGGCAATTTTTCAGTGGCTTTTTCTGGTCGGTGTCATGTTGTTCCGTCTTGAGAAACGAACGAATTCGAGACAGCTCATCAGTGCTCGACTTATCCCAAAATCAGCCGCTCTCGCGCTTTTTCCACGACCTCTTTGGTCACTGTTTGCAGGTTGTTGATCTCCAAAATCCGCTCGATCTGCATCAACAGACGGTGGATGACCCGAAAGTTCCCGGCGGTGATACGCACGATAGCGGCGAGAGCCTCGGTATCTGTAAAGTCATCAACGCGGAGATTCATCCCCAGGTGGCTCCAGCGCTGTTGGAGGAGCCACCTGGTTTCTTCCTCGGAGAGCACGCGAAACTGGTGCGCAAATCCCACACGGGAATACAATTGCGGGTAGCGTGCTAAACTCCTTTCCAATCCTGGTTGGCCGACCAAAACCAAGCCAAAGTTCAGACGATCATAGTGATCGTCGATGAGGCCCAGCGCCTGAAAATGGCGGCGCTGGGCCTCATCGACGATCACTAATTCTGTTCGCTTCGGCAGACGATAGGCGAGTAAAAAGTCATCCTTTCCACGGCTGGCCTGCTCGGCAGCTTCGACTAAATAGGAGAGGGTTGCAGAAAGGGCCATCACCTCTCGTTCGATGCGCGAAGGAGTGGCCCCCACTGGAGCTGTATAGTACACGGTTCGACAGGAAAGCACCTCAGTAAAGGCAGGAGAACCGGGAGTGGCGAACGGCTTGTGAGGAAACTGGTCATCGAGATAGCGCCGCCCAACCAGCGTAAACAGTTCTTCAGGAAATAATGGAGAGAGCGTGTCCCATTGAGCATACTCTCGTGCAGAGCGCGTTTTTCCAGCGCCTGGAACTCCATGACAGATCCCGATATAGCGGTATTTTCGACAGGCGTCGCAGAATTCCCCAAAGCGGAGGTATTCCTTCGTTTCGGCAAAGACCAGTTCTTTCGTCTCGCCCTCGTCACTCATTGATATATCCTTTCAGCTTTGGACGCCCCGCAGGTTCTGGTTTCTTCTCCGGCACCTGTGGTTGTGGCACCTCTTCGTGATGGATGGCGATAAATTGCTCCACGACGGCAGCGCGTGTGGAAAGTCCAGCCCGGACGTGTTTGCGACGCTCGGATCTGGCCTTTTCGATCTCCTTCAAGCTCACTGTTTGACCTGAGAGTTCAGGGCTTATGGCACGGCACACAAAGCGATCTTGATAAAAGACATGGATCACGGCCATGTCAACCGGATCGAACCGGATCAGAACCTCTTCTTTGACATAGGCAGCCAGATTCACGTCGATATACCGTTGCCCCTGAAAGCGGATGCCGTCCTGCTGCACTCGGCGGGTCTTGGCAACTGTCAACAACAGCAGGTCAAGACGTTCAAGGGAATCAGGCATGCGAGGCACGAACCCACCTCTCTCCCAACGTTCGGCTGGTGGACATTTGGTTTCGCTGTGGCGACGTTGGTGATAATCCGAAAGGAGCCAGGTGCGGAATTTCTGCTCAAACGCAGCGAGCGTGAGGGTGGCCTCCGCTCCCTTGTATCCAGCAGGCGCATATCCAGGAAGGTCTTGAAGAAACAGCTCGTTCACGGTGCGGAAAAAGCGTTCGATCTTGCCACGCCCACGAGGGACTCCCTTTTCCGAAAAGATCAACTCAACACCCAGGTCAACGGCTACTTGCTCCATATGCTTGCTGGTGAAGTCTGATCCGTGGTCGGTGTAGAAGACGCTGGGAATGCCACAGATCTGGAAGCTCGGATCGTCTTTGCGCCAGATAGCCTGACGCAGAGCTAATGCGGTGGTGAGCGCGGTTGGCTCGGCAAACGTCAAGCGGAAGCTGGCAATCGCGCGGCTGTAGTCATCCTCGATCACGGTCAACCACGGCTTAGCAGCCTTCCCATGCTCATCGAGAAGCCAGATATCAAGCGGGGAATGATCCGCCTGCCACATGGCATTGGAGTGGGTTGCCTCCCGCCGAAAGATGAGATCAAATTCCTCGCGATAGGCTGCGGCTCCCTCATGGGCGAGTGTCATGAGCGCTGGATCAAGCTTCTTGATGATGGTATAGACACGGTGATAGCTGGGTGAAGGCCACCCCTGTTCACGGGCTACAGTGCTGACTTGACGATGGATAGAGGCTGCCGAACGAGGAGGAGTTTGCAAGGCCAATCCCTCAATCAACCGGATCGCTTCCGTTGGGAGACCGCGAGACTTGCCCCTATCCGAGCGTGCGACGTTGTTTGCCAGTCCTGCAAGGCCCTTCTCTCGATAGCGTTTGATCCACAACTGGACCGTACTAGGTGCCATTTGATGGGTACGTGCTACCTGTGCCTGGGAGATACCTTCTTCCAGGGCAGGACGGATGATGGCGAAACGTGCCAGGGCTTGTGCTCTTTGAGCCTCTGAAAGCGCGGTGAGCGGGATCGCGGATGCTGCCATGATGCATCTCTTCCATGAATTGAAGCCAACAACACCATCTTTCTTGAGTATACCCGATCACCAGAGAATTTGCAAAGATCTCACCAGCTTAATTCCAAAATTTACAATTGTGGCCTGGCATGCCCCATCAAATCTGCCAATTTCATGCCATTCGAGAGGCAGGGCGACTGATTTACACGGCCGATCATCGGGTGAAGACCGATATGCGCATCAGCATGCAAGAAAAAACACACGCTTATCGACACAATCTGCACAAACGCCTCCGAGAAGCCAAAGAGAAGCAGCAAGGCAACGAGCAGGAAATGGCACAATTAGAGGTCTTGGAGGAGTATGCGGCCATGGTGGAAGGGGCCTTAAACGTGGAGAGTCTCCCTCCCTTCAAGTATGGAGGTCTGGCGATGCAAGAGGGGTTGACCCACATTCAAACGAGCTTAGAGAAGCTCGAAAAAAAGGGGGCGCCGTAACCCAAACCTGCCAGAAACGGCTCATCCGTCTCAAAACCATCGTGAGTTTGCATGAGGCAAAGAAAGAAGTGCTGGCGCAGATCAGAAGCATGCGTGCATGGGTCCTAGAGGTCGAGCATATCTTGGATGGGTCCTGGGCCACTCAAGCAGAAGAGATCAGCAATGCCGAAGTGGGCCGACGCTTGGATGCCTGCCTCAGTCGGCTGGCTACGTTCTTGCAAGCCGATGGGCGCACAGAAGACGAGCAACTGCGTTTAGGGCATCTGCTCAAAGTCCTGACGCATTTGAGGCCAGGACTGGTCCAATGTTACGATATCAAAGGCTTTCCTCGCACCAACAATGACATGGAACGCACCATCCGTGCGGTGAAAATGCATTATCGGCGCATCAGTGGACGCAAAACTTGGAACAGTTATGTCCTGCGCTATGGACGCTGCGTCGTCTATCAAGAATGGTGGCATCAGCAACCGGATGGCGCTGCTCGCTTGTCTGCTCGCTTAACACACCTGGCTCCTGGCTCCTGGCGGCAAGTGCGACAAGAGACCCGTGACTCCCATCAAGAACAGCTCAACCGCTATCGTTTTCGTCATCGGCCACTGGCTTATCTCGCTGCTTTAGAGGCTCGTTGGGAACACATCTCATGTACGGAGCTATTGCCCCCATAGTCTTAAAAGCCCTGGGGAGTCCTTACGAAGGAGGTCTGCTCCACGTTCGCCACCTACAGTGTTCGTTTCGAGAGCAGAACAGCCTGGGGAGGATTCCCGTTGACCCCACAGAAGATCAGCTGGCGCTGCGCCGTTGTCTGGAGCAGTTGGACCCAGAACTGGGGAGTGCCAGCCTGGATCTTGACCTGTACAGCAAGAAGGGGCGCTTTTTAAAAGCGGATACTCTGTTGCTCTTGCAGTGGGGGGGCGACGAAGACCCTGCGTCCAGGAAAAAGACAGCCGCAGACTCCTCTCAACGCAAGTGGGGGAAAAAGCAGGAACACGAGCACGAACTGGCGGAACACTCCTTGAAGAAAGGCGATCTGCCACCGGCGCCCCTCCTTCCGCGGCACTGGCGGATCGTCTGTTGCGACCTCTCGATACACAGCATCACGCACGAGCGCCTGCGCGACCCCAACGATATCACAGCGCTCCGGCAATTCCTGCTCAGTGAACTCAACTACTTGCGTTCGCGCGGGGTATTTAGCAACTTAAATTTTCACGTCGAGCAGGGGATGCCGGAGAACCTGTTCGCCGATGGCCTGGAAACCTATCTGACAGCCTTCAAAAAAGAGGATAAAGAGAGCGCCAAGCTGATCCAGGCCGGCGGCTATGCCTATGATTTCTACACGCTGCTCTGCGAGCGGGGCATGGTGCGCCCCAGGACGATCTCGTCTGCCATGCTTTCGGTATCACCGACCGCGGGATCAACTCGATAAACGTCACGCGGGAACACATGCGCCTGCTGCAAACCTGCCAAACCATTTACCAACGCGACCCCAGCGATGAGACGATCGACCGGGCGCGCGATGATGTGGTGCAAACCATTCGGTCGAATGCCGGCCGCAGTTTCGAGGGCGCGGGCCCCCTTCTCGACGCGTTTATGGCGATTGATACCCACGCCGATGGGTGTTTCTGGCTCCCCTCGCATCAGGAGACAGAACCGGTGCTGAGCCCGCAGGACCCACTCCCGCTCGATCGGGTAGCACCAGCGCTGCTCGAGCAGCTCGGGGGGCGCGCAAACGCTGGTCGGATGACCATTCAGCAGTCCCACACGCGCCTTGTCCAGCAAGCACTTGCCTCTCGCGACCCCTACCTCTTTCTCACAGGGAATCCTGGCATTGGCAAAACTTGGGCTATCGTTGACTTTCTCAAAGAATGCGAGCGGCGTGGCGAGGGGTTTCTCTTTTTCTATGTCAGCCCGCGCAAACAGGTCAACCTGGATCTGATGGGCAAGTTTCGCGAGTACGATGGGGGCCCGATCAGCGGCTCCGTTCTCGCCATTACCACGAGTGCCACCCTCCTTGAGGGTCGTGCTGAGCCAACGGTGGCCTACCTCTCATCCCAGTTGCAGGGACCCATCACTCGCCAGGGAGTGAAGGCGCTGGTCCACTTCTTGGAAGCGGAGTCCTCGGAACTCCAGCCGGGGCAAAGCCGCTCACGCCGCATCGCCTCCCTCCTGGAAGATCAGATCTGGGACCACGGTGAGCGCACGGTCGGGGTCCTCAATAGTATTTGTCAGGCGCTGGCGGCCAACATGCAGGACCCGCTTTCGCAGGCCATCGTGGCCACGCTGTCTATCCAGGCGCTCAAGAAACGGCAGGGCGCAAATGATACTCTCACGCACCTGGACAAGATCTTTGCCAGCGCTCGTATCGGTAATCGCGGGCGCGTACTGCCGGACCGCATGTGCGAACTGGCGGCACGCATCCCACACCTCTTTTTTATGGTCGACGAGGTCACCGGCGATGAAAGCGGCGTGGCCTTCCTCGCTGGCCTGCACACCTTCGCGCAGAATTATGGCCTGTTTGACCCGTCCTCTCCCTTTCATACCAAGATTATCGTCGCCGATGCCTCCATCGTGGATCATAGCGTGATCGACCGACACCTGCGCTCTAGCTCCTACGAACCGGAAAAAATTTATTTTCAACATGTCCGTGATCTCTCGCTGCTCACGCCGCTCTCCCAGAAAGCCTTTGACTTCAAAAACCAGGCGGCTCTCCAGTTGAACGCCAACACCTATCCAGCGCGCCACCTGCACCTTGCTTATCACGTCTGTGTCGAGTGCTTGGAATTTCAGGAATACACGACGCAACTGCCCCAGGGCAAACTGACGTCCACCGTCCAGGGACGCATGTGCGAGGACCTGGTCCAGTTGCTGGAGCAGGGGCCGACTGCCGTCCCGCAGGTGCTGGTCTACATTCAGGACAAGGGGCGCCTGGCCAACCTGATTGCCCTCCTCAAGAAGCGCCTGGGTTCATTTGAGCCAGAGGAAGACTATCTGGAAATTCACGCCAACATTTCTGATTCCGCCAGGAAAACGGCGGAACGCCTGCGCAAAAGCATGCGGGTGGTGTTTATGACGGCCTCGGCCAGCAGAGGGCTTTCCTTCCCGGAGGCGACACACTTCCTGGTCGATGTGCCGCGCTGTGAAATTGAAATGAACACCATGGAAATACTGCAAGTCATCTACCGCGGGAGAGGGGGAACGCGCGACCTGCAGGACAAATACGTGCAATTTTACCTCTCCGATCGCACCTTCTACTATCGGCGCGAAGACCGCGCGAGGTCCCTGCGCGAGAGCGTGTTGGGGTTGCTCAATATGTTGCTCATTCTCAAAACCTCAATGATGACGCGCATCACGGGAGCAGGTCAGATAGGGCGCCACCATTATATGATGATCCCCATCGGAGGGAAATCTGTCTCCACGGCTGGTGGCACCTTTGTGGATACCATGGCGGACCTGATCGGTCATCTGCAAAGCGAGATCCGGATCCACCCGGAACGGCAAGATTTCCGGCGCGTGGCCGAACACCTGCAACAATTATTTGGCGAGGGCATGTTCCGCTGGGAACAGGGGAGCGCACCACCGACCCGCCTTCCTTATCTGCCCATGCGAACTGGTCTGATTCGACAGTTCCATGATCGGGTGGCCACTGGCTTCCATTCCTTGCTGGAGTGGCCTGAACTCGAGCTGGCCTACGTGACGGGGGGGCTGATTGTGGTCCTCACCCACCAGAAAAAGCTCGATCAGAACTATCTCTTCGATCTACGCAAGCGCTTCCGCACGCAACAGGGCCAGGAGACCCTGCGGTTGCTCTGGCATCTTGCAAAGGAGCCAAAGCTGGCCGATCAGATACGCAATGACCTCAACAAGGCCAAGGACCTCTTTGCCAGGCTCGATGCATCGCCCGATGAAAAAACGCAGCGCTTCCTGCAGAGCAGTCAGTTTTCCGATCAGTATTACGCGCTGCCGTTCATGGCGCTCTTTGTGCCAGAAGTCTTCGAAGACTACTTTGCATCCATGCAGGATTCGCTGAATCTCCTTCCCTTCCGCCTGCTGATTGAGCGGCTGGTGAGAACCTGGTACCCGGCGGACGCCGCCTTGCCGATCGGCGCGGACTACCGCACCTTTCCTTTCGTCGTCTTCCGCAGTTACAACCTGGAGGAGGTCCGCCATCGCATCTTTGCTGGCACATCGCTTTTCGTCTCCTACGACCTCAATGTGCTCAACATGCTGCTTTCTACTGAAGGGAACGATTGAAGTGTAGCCTCATTCTGCTTAAAGAGCTTTAAAAAAACAGGGAGTCAATACCTTGACCCCGCTGGCGATGGCCAAAGGATACCGCGCTCAAAAGAGCAAAGATGTGATCCAAATCTCAGCTAGTAAGGAGAGAATATATCAGAGAGCATGACGCCTAACTTTTTCATTGTCGGCGCAGCAAAATCTGGCACAACTTCTCTTGATCGCTATCTCAGCCAGCATCCAGAGATCTACATCGCGCCGAGGAAAGAAACTCACTTTTTTGCAGCTGACCATTTTCTTCCGCCTTTCATAGGACCAGGGGATGAATGGCTGAATAAGAGAGTAATCTGGGACAAGGATCAATATGCTCGACTCTTCGCGAATGTGACTGGGGAGAAGGCTATCGGCGAATCCTCAGTTTTCTACCTCTGCTTTCCGGGTACAGCGGAGCGGATTGCTCAAGCAGTTCCCAATGCGAAGCTTATCATAATATTACGTGAACCAGCGGCTCGCACTCACAGTGCATATATGCATGCGGTGCGTGATGGTCGGGAGACCTTAGAGTTTGCGGAGAGCCTGAACCGAGAGGAAGAACGCAGGAAAAAAGGCTTTGAGCCTTTATGGTGGTACAAAGAACTGGGTTTATATTATGAGCAGGTCAAACGCTATTTAGATGTGTTCGGAACACGGCAAGTAAAAGTGTTATTAAACGACGAACTTCGTGCCAATCCTGAGTTGGTGTTGCATGACGTGTTTGTCTTCCTGGGAGTAAAGGAAGATGTAGTCATTGACACCTCTGTGCGCTATAACGTTGCGGGGGTGCCGAGATCGTGGAGGCTCTATACGTTCCTGCACAATTTTATAGAAAAAACCAGTGTTCTGGAGAAACACAGGAAGGCTTCGATCTCCTCGCATACGCAAGAGGTGTGGGCAAATAAAGCATGAGCATGCTCTTACGGCCGGTGCCTATGAATCCCGAGATATATGCACAGCTCAAAGCGTTCTTTGCGGAGGATGTGGGAAAGCTGTAAGATTTGCTACATCGGAAGCTGCCGTGGTATGACTGAATTAATCTATTGGGTCCCACCAAACCATAGGGGATATGGATTACAGACCTCATAAAGTGCTTGTTCACCCACATCATCCCAAGGCAAACGGGCTGCTTTGGAGAGCGAAAGAGGGACAGAGGCGCTAGAATAGAACATACACCAAGCCGTCCTACAGTTGATTGATGACTACCAGATGCCTTTTTTCAAGTCCTTTCTATTTCACGCCAACCTGTAAGTTCAAATCTCATGATTACATTGCTATACATTCAGCTGCTGCAATCAGCTTGAAGGCAGCTCACTGTTGCATGAATGTACGGTAATTAAACAGATTAGATATCACTCACCAGGGATGGCAAAAGTACCTGTAACGAATATTGCGCAGTCGCAAACCCATCTCCCCCTTTTGTGGTGGACATTTGACTCTTAAGGGCTGCACCTGCGACATACTTCTCAAAAGAATATGCCGATTTGCTGAGACGTGGTCAGTTCCATCCGGCAGGTTATACATCAAAGAGGTTGATTGGCCGTAAGCGTTCCGACAAGCCCATCTACTATAATGGCTCGTGGTGGTACACGGCTTCTTTGAAGCAATACCGAACTAGAAATATAGGATCCTTCACCAACGATTACGTGAGGACCCACGACGATAGGCCCAATCAGGTGCGTATCTCTCTCGATGCTTGAATACCCACCGATAACCACTGGGGGTACGATTTCGACATCTGGCCCAATCGTAGCTCCGTATTCAATATGGACTCCGTCTTTTTTCTTCTCACCCGGAATATGCAAGTGTACCCGCCCTGCAGCAGCATCCATATTCGCCAGTCTAAGATCCGTCAAAGTGCCGATATCCCTCCAGTAAGATTCCACCTCAAAGCAGAAAACCTCCTCGTTGCGCCATGCAAGTTCGGGAATAAGATCAGCGCCGAAGTCGTACACCCTGCCTCTCGGGATGCTCTTCAAAAGAGGGCTAGAAAGGCAATAAATTCCGCAACTGACGAGTCCCTCCTCAGATGAGCTGATAAGTGGTTTCTCTTCGAACCTGATAATACGCTTATCCTTGTCAATAGAGCCTACACCATATCGGCCGGGATTCTGAACTCGTTTCATTGCGACTGAAAGCAAAGCGCCACGGTTTGCGTGAAAATCCATCAACGCCCGCAGGTCTATATCGTGTAGCGCATCTCCTGAAACGACCAGGATGCTCCCTTCTCCTTCCAATAGATCTGCGAATGCCATGATACCGCCTGCTGAGCCGGTTAGCTGCGCCTCGGTTCTCCATGTAATGGACACGTTCCAAGCAGATCCGTTGCCGAAATAGCTGATCATATCATCAGGGCGGTAATGCAAGTTGACAAATATCTCACGAAAGCCCTCCCCGTGCAATCTTTCAATGATATGTTGCATTACCGGGCGATTAGCAATGGACATCATGGGCTTCGCTGCAGATTGAGTTAGCGGGTCTAGCCTGGCTCCTTTTCCTGCTGCAAGGACTACTGCTTTCATAAGCCGCTCTTTCGCTCGATTCCCCAAACAGGTCTCATTTGCACACCATATAAAAGTATTCACACTATTCTATCTACTAGCGAATTGACGGGTAAGGTTGTATGTGAGTCCCATATTTGGCTCGTATACCAGAGTGTAGTACAAAACGGCGAAGGATCGTCCGTATAGTTGGTGGAATCATGAGCTAGCAACTTGCGGACGATCTCAAGGCAGCCTCTACTTCCATAACATATTCTGGCGGACGGGAGCCGTCTTTTAAAGCTGGTTGCTGGCTCTGTCAACCTCACGCTAGAAAGTTAAGCCTAGCGTTGTCCCGTTGCTTCCACCAGTCTGCAGGGAATTCGCGCCTCGCACACACTCTGTTCACATTAATCAGTATATAAGTCAAATAAAGCGAGGTCAAGGGGTAAAAGCCCATGAAGTTCGTCCCGCTCGTTGACCCGACTTTTAAATAGACCTGCCCTTCTTTTCTTCCTTGATGTTTTGATCTAAGGATAACCCCATCAATAATGAATGGGGGTTGTAGAGGAGAGGAAGAAAGTGATAGGCTGAGGAAAAAGGGAAGAGGAACGACGGCATGGAGAGTCAGTCAGAAATCACCGAGATATCCAAAGAACCAAGCATCGTGCAGGAACGACTCAACTGGAAGTTGGCGTGCAGAGATGATGCCAAGATCGCGCAGGAATTGTATGCGGGGGAAGAAATTGAAGAGATGCATGAACTCAGCGATGTCGGTTTACTAGATGAGTTTTTTGTGTTTCTGGAAGACCTGGGTATGATGCAAGCCTTTGAACAGATGCATGTGCCGGGAGCGAAACGGATGCTGGTCCCAACTGTGCAATTTGTGTTGCTGTATCTGCTCAAAGTCCTCTTTGGCGGCGAATCGATGAATGAGCTGCCGCGTGTGCTCTTTAGCGATCTGGGGCTGATGGAGTTAGTGGGCTTCAATGCCCAGCAATGCGAAGACGGGTTGACCAAACGCGGGGATGCACAGCGCAAAACGAAAAAGAAGCAAGGGCCACTCACTGCCCAGTGTCTGGCCGACAACATCAGCAAACTCGGTGAGCAGGAGATGGAACGACTTTTTAACCAGATGGTGCAGCTGCTCGCCCGGCGGGGAATGTTTACCGGCAAGCTCGTAGTGGCCCTGGATGGAAGCAAGCTGCCCACGCCGCAGAGCTATGAGGGCTGCGGGAAGCTCAAGCAGACCCGCAGGGTGAAAGTCAAAGGACAGCCAGAAGTGGCGACGGAAGAATATTACCTCTATGGGTGGAAAGTGTTGGTCCTCATTGAGGTGCAAACGCGCCTGCCTCTGGCCATGAAGGTGGTCAAAATCCAGGAGTATGAGGGGAGTTGGCTGCTCCCTCTGCTGGAGCAAGCCCAACGCAACCTGGGAGAGCAGGCGCACATTGACACCGTCGTGATTGATCGCGGGTACCTGGACGGAGACGATTTGTGGCGGGTGCATCAAAAGGGCATCATCTTTGTGATCGTGGGCAAAGCCAATATGGCCGTTGTCCAGGATGCACAGGGATTGGCCAAAGGGGAGCGGGCACGGGTGCGCGAGCGGGTCGTCGGCCATGGGCATGGCAAAAAAGCGACCCGGCAACGCTTGCGCACTGAATTGGTTGGGTTGTCAGCCTTGACCAGTTACGATAGCTATGGAGAGGCCGAGCAAACCCAGTACGCTCATCGACGCGATTATAGTGGCCAGCCCATCAATGCCGTGGTCGTGCGCCGCTGGGACAATCGCACACCCAAAGGCGGAGGAACAGTCTATTTGACCAATGGGGAGGTGAGCGATCCTTTCAGCGTGTTTGATACCTATGACTGGCGTAGCGTCATTGAGAACGGGATTTTCAAAGAGGGCAAGCATCCCTGGCATCTCTTGCGCTTTCCCAAGCGCAGCGAGGCCGCAGTGGTGGTCCATTGTTTCTTTACCTTGCTGGTGATGGGACTGTGTACCGCATTTCGCTTGTGGCAAGCACAAGTCGCTACCACTGCCACTTCATCCACTGAGATGGTTCCTTCCCTCAGTTCGGCTTTGCTTGCTGGAGAGGGCACGGCACGTTGGCGTCAGCGCTTACGAGAAGAAAATCGAGACAAAATCATCGTCTTTATTGGGCAAGCCTATGGCATTTTCCATCTCGCTGAATTTGCCATTTTGACCCATCTGCCTCTGCGTCGCCTTCCCTCCCCTCTGGGCTCTCCACAGGCTATTCTTCAGCGCTTTGGTATTAGCCCCTGAGCCTTAGATCAAAACGTCAATTTCTTCCATTACCTCTTGCTTTTTTACATAAGGTCAAGTATTATTAACTTGTGTCATGTTGAGGTATTTCTAAATCAGCACAAAGAATTGTGCTTTCATCAGGTTCAAAGCACGAGCGACCAGAACATACGGACGAAGCCCATAAACAGCGATACTTGAGCGATTGTAGTAAGTTATATCCTCTCAAGATACAACAGGGGGTGCCCATACTCATTTATGCGGATGTTATCGTCACTAGAAATCGAGTATCGCCGGGAAAGAGGGATTGCACTTGAACTTCAGGAAAGCCAGCAAACGCTTTCCAAGAAGAAGATTGCTGTTCTCAGCACCTTTGAAATCAGGCTCATCAAACCTTATCTACAAGAAGCATTAGAGCGCATCGGCTGCTACAGTACAGTATATATCAGTGGTTACGGACAGCTTTTTCAAGAAATATTAGATCCTGCTTCAGCTTTTTATCAGATTGAGCCAGAGGAGATAATCATCATACCAGCCGTAGAGGATTGTCTCTTACCGCTGTTTTCTTCCCCTACAAAATTGTTACCAGAAGATATCCAGTCATTAATCGCCGAGCGTCTAGCAGAGCTCGAAAATGCCATAACGATACTCCTTGCACGCCTTCCTAAAGCTAACTGCTATCTTGTTACATTCGGATCACTACAGATGCCGTTGGGGCATCTTCTTAATCCTCAGCTATCTGCTCGCGGTCAAATCGGGATTGAGTTCTGGTTAAAGTCTATACGCGAACTGGGTAATCTGTCACGGAGAATCGTCATCGCCGACTGGGATTGGCATAGTCAAGCTCTTGGTAAACTCGCATTTTTTGATGAACGCCTATGGTATATAGGAAGAATGCGCCTCAATCCTTTGGGCTTGGCAACGCTTGCCGACTTCATCTCCCGTTATATTGCCGCCAACTATAATCTTACACGCAAGGCTTTAATTGTAGATGTCGACAATACTATTTGGGGAGGGGTTGTAGGAGAGGTTGGGCTTAAGGGCCTCGTATTGGGCGAAGAGGGTTCTGGTTTAGCCTTTCAGGATGTACAGCGCGAACTGCTAAAACTTCATGATATCGGGGTTGTCCTTGCTCTATGCAGCAAAAATAATCCTGATGATGTCTGGGATGTGTTCGATCATCATCCTGGCATGGTACTAGAACGAGAACATTTTGCTGCAGTGCAGATAAACTGGCAAGATAAAGCATCTAACGTGTTGGCCTTGAGTGAAGAACTACGCCTGGGCTTAGATAGTCTTGTTCTTCTCGATGACAGCCAGGTGGAACAGGAATGGATACGCATGGCACTTCCTGCTGTTCTCGTTCTTGACTTGCCAGGTGAAATTGCTTATCGCCCGCAATTTTTGCGTGACCTACCATATTTCCTGCGCCTTACTTTAACGAATGAAGATCTTCTCCGAGCCAGTACCTACAAGAATAGATCAGAGCGGCTGCAAATGCGCGAACACTTTTCTACCCTTGAAGATTTCCTCATCTCATTAGAACAAGAAATAACCGTTCAGCGTGTTCAAGAGAACACCTTGACCCGCGCCGCACAGCTGTGCCAGCGCACGAATCAATTCAATTTGACCACCCACCACCATACAATTGCAGATATTGAACAGATGATGGGGGACACTACTAAAGAAGTTTATATCCTTGCAGTACAGGATCGTTTTGGTGACAACGGTGTTACTGGTCTGTGCATACTGCACCTGGATGGGCTCAATGCTCATATAGAGACATTCTTGTTGAGTTGCCGCGTGTTAGGACGAAAAATTGAAGATGCTTTTCTGCTCTTTGTGGCCGATCGTGCAAGAATACGCGGAGCGCACTTTCTTATTGGCCAATATAGGCCAACGGCTAAAAATGAGCAGGTTGCAGATTTTTATACCAGCCATAATTTTGAAGCCATCGGCGATGGTTACTTCCGTTTTGACCTTGAAAAACAAGAACTAGATCGTTCCATTCTGAACATTATGAGGGTAGTTACACATGCGTAAGCGTATCAAAAAAGTTATGTACAGGGTTTTCAGTATCCCGATAGATGAAATACCCGATGACGCTAGTGTACATTCACTCGCCAAATGGGATTCTCTCGGTCAAATAGAACTGATGCTTGCGTTAGAGATCGAATTTAACGTGCGTTTGTCATCAGACGACATGCTGACGCTACTTTCGCTCGAAGCCATTGCAAGCTATCTACAAGATCAAGAAAAGAGTTATAATGATGCAAAGAGTCGTCTTTGAACACATTTCCGATGATTCACAAATTACTATAAATCGTCGTATCACAGCTGAAGACGTGGGTACTTTCGCGTCTCTCTCAGGTGACGCTAATCCTATACACCTGGATGATGCCATTGCTCGAAAGTATGACTTTCGAGAGCGAATTGCGCAAGGAGCACTTATCAATGCCTTTCTTTCAGGGATTCTGGGGACCGTTTTCTCCAACCCTGCCGCCCTGTGTTTATCCCTGAAAACGCGTTTTCTTCGATCGGTCTACATTGGAGATGACATTCAATTTGTGTTGTCAATTTCGCATAAATCAGAGGCGCTTCGCACCTTATTGATCGATGTTAATGTCTTCAACCAAGAAGGTTGCAAAGTGCTTTCTGGTGAAGCCTTGGTGAAGATGCTCTCTTAAAGTTGTGTTTTCTTAGGAGGCGAACAAGTGTATTCTTCGACCGCTTCGTAGACCTATATGCAGTCCTTTATCTAAACAATATCGCTGGCGATCACGGTTTTGCGGAGGCTCGCTGACTATGCAAGAGCTTTCTATTGATTGGTGCCCTATAAACAGTATTGGTGTTCTGCAGGAATTCATCAAAACCTATTGGCGGCCGGATCATATCTTCGCTCACGACCGCGATTTTCTTCTTTGGCAATATCCTCTTAGGGACGATGCCCAAAAAATATCCGTACTTGTTGCTGGCCAAGAGAGTAGCTTACAAGGTATGTTAGGAGTAATTCCTTTCAACTTCTGTGCGAGAGGACAATTGTTCTCAGGAGCCTGGCTCTCAATGTGGATGGTGCCCCCCGAGCAGAGGAACGTAGGTCTAGGGCTTCAACTTCTAAGACGAGTCTTGGCTGAAGGATACGATGTGATCGGCACTCTGGGTGGCAGGGATGTGCCACTGCGAATATTTGGCGCTCTCCACTTCGATGTGAGAAAGAGCATACCGCGTTGGGTATGTGTCATCTCACCAGCTACCTTGAAAGATTTCCTGTCTCATCAAAAAGCATCGTATCCCTTATCTTCATTGCCGGTATATACCAAGGCTTCATCTCCCAGGTTTTCCCTTCCCGATAAATCAGGCATACGACTGATAAATTGGGACGATAAGGTCATTCAAAGATGGAATACTGCATGGCTAGAGCGTTTCGCCCGGCGGTTGGTAGGTACGTGGCGCGATGCCGAGTATCTACGTTGGCGCTATGTCGATCACCCTTTATTTCATTACGTACTGCACTTTGCGGAGGATACAACTACCGGACAACTCGTTGGACTTCTTGTCTATCGGATTGAAACAGTTCAAGTGCACAGTGACAAAGTTTTACGCGTAGTGGAATTTTTATGTGAGAAGGCAGCAGAAGCCACCTTAGCCCAAAAAATCGTTGAAGCGGGAGAAGTAAACAGAGTTGCGTATGCTGATTTTTACTGTACATCAGAACGATTCGGTGCCCCCCTGAAGTCTGTGGGCTTTGAACTTGACGACAATTTAATCGTTCATCTTCCCAATCGCTTTCAGCTTATCAATCCTTACTATAAGCCAGTTCCTGCGGCCTTTCGCGTTGAGCCCCGGATTGCTGGGGACAGCTTTACATTTTTCAATACGCCGGACCTCTATTTCACACGCTCGGATTGCGACCAAGACCGTCCCAGTTAACCTTATTTTTAGTTGCTCAAAAGGATGCACTAGACATGAAAATAGCTCTTGTTGCGCCGCTCGAAAGACCTGTACCACCAACCAAATATGGTTCTATCGAGCGGATTATCTATTTTATTGCGGATCTTCTAAGCCAGAGAGGTCATCAGATTGACCTTTTCGCATCCGGCGATTCCAAGAAAGGTGTTAACTATAAATTAGTTCCGTCATTACAAACAAGTATTTTAAGCGATGCCTCTCTGACAGGGGGTGCCCACGCGCAAAGGATCATGGAGCATATCGGCATATCCAACACGATTAAATATATCAATGACTCGGGTTATGATATTATCAACAATCACAGTCTAAGCTTCGTGCCCTTTTCTCAGCTGATTCGGGATTACACACATAAGGTAGTACATAGCCATCATGGTATTTTGAGTCTAAATGGGGTCAAACAGCTCTGCCTCAAATATAGGGACTTGTATCATGTTTCTCTTTCTTTCAACCAAAGGAAGGGCCTTTCTGCGCTGAATTTTCTGGCAAATATATATAATGGTGTCGATTTAACTTTTTTCCCTTATCAAGAACATAAAGCTGATCAATACGGTCACATGATTTTTATTGGACGTATAGATGCAGAAAAAGATCCCATAGCGGCTATTAAAGCAGCGATCTATACGCAGAAAAAGCTCCTTGTCGCTGCGAAAACACCGGAAAATGACGCATATTTTTCCCAATTTGCTCATTTTTCTCGCAGTGATTTTATTGCCTTTTTAGGTGAAATAGAGCATGAAAGCATAAGAAATTATCTTTCCAGCGCCAAATTGCTACTCATGCCTGTCCAATGCGAAGATGCTTGCCCAGTGGCTCCGTTAGAAGCTATGGCATCCGGCACTCCCGTTGTGGCTTTTGCTCGCGGAGCATTACCTGAACAAATCAGAGACGGTGTAACCGGGTTTCTTGTCAACCAGTCGGAAGAGCATGTGCAGGGCGATTGGATCATTAAGAAAACAGGCGTAGATGGTTTGCGCGAAGCAATTGAAAGAATTTATGCCCTTTCGGAGGAGGAATACATAGCGATGAGAAGAGCTTGCCGATCACATGTCCAACACAAATTCAGTAGAGAGAAAATGATCGATGAATATGAGGAACTGTATACGGAAATTGTGCAGCGGAACATTCTCAGGCGATGAAAAAGTCGCTCTCTTGAAGAGTTCCTAACGTGCTCTTGTGGAGGTTATCATGCTGAGTGCGGTAGATCCACCAGTAAAATTGACACTGCAAACCAACCGGGACTTTCGTTTCATCTATGTCGTTATCTCCCTGAGCGCCACATGTGCTGCTGTTTGCCTCTGGTTCTGGATGGTATTTCGGGAAGGCGATTTCAAAGACATCCTCCTCAAAATCCCCATTCTTGGATTGTTGCTCGGGATCGGGATAGGTTCTACCTGGGCTGTAATCTTGGAACAGCGCTTTTCGATCACCTTTGACAGGGTCCATGTGTGTGTCCTCGAAAAAACATCGGTATTTATCTCTAAAACTACTATCTATAAACTCAAAGATCTTATAGAAATCAAGTTGGAAGAGATTTGGGACGATGAACGTGAGAAAGCCCTGTATCGTGTTTGCCTCTGGCTTGTTGGAAATAAGTCAGTGCCTATCACATCTCTTGACACTGATAAAGATAAGATGGAAAGTCTTTGTGGGCAGATTCAAAGATTCCTCTCTCCCCTTCTATAAAGGGGTAAAGCCGTCGCTAATCTACGGCCGCACTGTGTCCTAAAAGGATAGGTTCAAGTTGTATTTATTAGCCAAGACAACAAAAGGATACTCTCAATGAATGGGTACATTGCTCACCTAGACCAGTGGATCGGTGCGTTGGGAATTCTGGCATACCTTATCCTGTTTGGGATAAAATCTCTGACACGGCTGCGCTTTTTTACAAATGACTCGATGAACTACGTAGATATTGCCCGAAACATTTTGGCAGGAAGGGGCATAGTTCAGTCTACCTTGGGCTTCAACGAGCCAGATTTCTCAATCGATGTTTCGGGTTACTCACCCGTAACAGCTCAACCTCCCGGTTACCCACTGCTCATTGCCTTCTTCAGCAAACTTGGTCTCTCGCCTACGAACGCAGCATTATTGATTCCCGTAATATCCTATGGATTGATTCTCTCAGCAACCTACCTTTTAACACGCACATTTTATGATGATCGTTTTGCCCCGGCTGCTGCCGTGTGCCTTCTGCTCTTTTATCCCTTGCGAAAGATCTGCAGCTATGCTTGGAGCGAGGCCGCAAGCATAGCATTCCTTACTATCTCTTTCTGGTTATGCGCATATATAGGCACGGGCCCAGAAAGCACCCCCTGGCTTTTATTGGTTGCGGGTGTCGCAATCGGCCTGGCATTCGCGATACGGTATGCCCTCCTCCCGGCTTTTTTTCTGGGGATATTATTTTTCGTTGTTCCTGCCGATTGGGCGCAAACCGTTTATCGGCTCTGCTTTTATGTTTCCGGCTTTTTACTACCCGCTTGTCTGGTGTTGAGTTTCAATCTGCATAGTAGCAAGACCTTGTCGGGTCAAAAGCGTTTGAGTTCTACCCTGACATTGCGGGAGAATATTCATGCTACGCTACGTACCATTCTCGGCTGCTATCTTAGCGAGGGCTTTTCTGAGTTGCAAATTGTCGCGATCCAATTTATTTTGCTTGCACTCAGCCTCGCTTTACTATTTCAGAACAGACTGCTTGCATCCGTTGAGACCACTCTTTTCGGAGGAAAAAGAGCTTTCCTTATATTGTGGCTCATAGGTTATCTCATGTTTTTAGTGTATCAACGCACCCGTTATCATCTCAATCGTATCTCGGTCAGATTAACAGCCCCCGCCTCTATCTTAGTTGTTCCTTCTTGCATAGCCATTTTGATGAGCGCGTTTGTGCTGGATGCTCACGTTTACGCATTGCTCATCATCACAGTAATCTTAGCCGCGCTCGTACGAGAAATACGTGACATTGTAAGCAGACCTATTGTAAATGAAGACAGTAGAATCAATTCTTCTGAGCGTTTGCAGTGGATTGCTCAACATGTTTCCGCAGATGATCTCGTGATCGGCGATGATACGGTTGATGTGCCTTTTTATTTGGGGAGGCCTGGTGTGATATCTTTTTCGCCTTATCCATTCACCAACCGACCCGATTACCACAAAATTGTTGCTTATTGCCAGGCGCATTCCGACAAGTACAAGCGCTTTATCTTGATCCTGCGAAAAAGATTTTACACAGAAGAGGCATGGCAATACTACTATGGTTCGTTTATATCTGGCATCATAAACGGCCACGTTGATAACTATTCCCATATCAGATTCCTTTGTCAACTAGAAGATGGATATGTTTTCGAACTGTTCATATGAGGAGGGATCGCTCCACCGCCTCGGCGTATGGCAAGAAAGGAGCGACATTTAAAGGACTCGCCTAAACACAAGATTATAGTAATTTGAGCTTTCGTATGTTACAATACTGAAATAAAGCAGACCTTACTCTCTTGCAGTTTTTACCACGATTACCATCCTTTACAAAGGATTGCCGCCAAAGGAGCAAAACGTAGATGCAAGGTTACAGTGGTCAAGAGATTGGGAATTATCGCCTAATCAAGATTATTGAAGCAAATGAACTCGCAGATAGCTATCTTGGCATACATGCCTTGATGCAGGTCGAAGTTTTGATTAAGTTGTTTCACAGAACGCTGGAAAATCATCAGAAGGAAATATTTTACTCCCAGGCGCGTCGACTTACTCGCCTTGTGCATCCTCAAATACTACGTACTCTAGAATTTGGCATAAAGGACATGCGGCCTTTCCTCGTATTTGATTATGTCCCTGGTAAATCCCTGCGCCAACAGCATCCACTGGGTAGCATCTTGCCGATCGCTACAGTCACCTCTTACACAACGCAGATTGCTTATGCGTTGCAATACGCCCATGAGCACGGTGTACTTCACAGAGACATCAGACCAGAAAATATATTAATAGGAGCAGACGGAAAGCTTCTTCTCAGCGGTTTTGTTATTGACTTGACTGATCCGCCCTTGCAGAGCAGTCAATTGCTATCAGCAATTACTGTCTATACAGCTCCAGAACAACTTCAAGGCAGTCCTGTACCCGCCAGTGATCAGTACTCTTTGGCGGCGGTTGCCTACGAATGGCTGAATGGACAGCCTCTTTTCCAGGACTCCCCTCAAAACCAGATCGATCATCATCTTGCTGCTTCACCTCAACCATTGTTTGGAGGGACCCCTTCAATTTCATCTGCTGTCGAGCAGGTTATCTTACGGGCGCTTGCTAAAGACCCTACACAACGATTTGCTGATGTGCAAGAGTTCGCAACAGACTTAGAGCGAGCGGGTAAGGAAATTCCAGCTTTCTCCGCCCCTCCACCAGACGATGGGGAGCCTGGTCGTCCTTCCTTAGCAACTAGATTACATCCGCATGTTTCATCGTCCCACTCTTTACAACGCTTGCTTCGTGCATCGCAAGCGCAACCAGGTGCAATATCACGTCGTGTCGTTATTATGGGTATCGGGGCGCTTCTTGCGGGAGGGAGCTTGGCCAGTTTATTGTCATCCACGCAGGCCACTGCACTCACGCCTAATAACGTTCTGCAAGTAGGTCCACAGCCACGGCAATTGATAGCAGATTTATGGGGTGTCATTGGTAGCGACTATCTGCCAGAGCAAGATCAGCTCATCTTTGTTGAATACGGCGGTAAACTGTCGGCAATCGAGAAGGTGAGTGGGAATACTTCAGAATATGTCGTACTTGGTACTGGATACAACAGGTTGGAAGACGTTAAGGTTACATCTGATCGGCAATATGCATATATCACAGAACGCGGTGGAGCCTTCTTGCGCGTGGATCTCAAGAATGCCAATCGCGAACAAGCCACAATTATTAGCTCGGAGCTGAATGCACCGCATCAAATTATTCTTGATGTGGCCATCAACCAAGCCTACCTGGTAGAATTTGCGAATCCGGGTCGCCTGTTACAATTTGACCTTGTCTCTGGGAAGCAGATAGTATTGTTGGATGATTTAGTTTTTGCAATTGGCCTCCTTATGTCATCGGATTTTCGAACCGCGTATATTGGCGAAGAATACACCGAGGGATTAGACCGTCGTATTACTCGATTTGACCTGGTTTCTGGTGAAAGAACCGCCATCGCTTCAAATCCGGCTGAAAACGGAGCCTTCTTTTTTCTCACCTGGGCGAATGAGGAGAGAAATGCTATTTTTGTGACGGACCGCTTTCCCACTGATAGGCTGTGGCTCATAGATATAACTAAGACTCCGGCCGAAAGACATTTTTTAGCGGACCTACCTCCTCGTCCATCAAGCATCGCAGTCGTGCCAAATGGTCTACTCGTATGTTGTGACAACGTGATCATCGAATTAGCTCTGCCATAGAAGCTTAAGAGATATGGCGGAAAAAGATATCAGGAGGTTCTCCCGTGGAAACTAAGACCGATGTAGTCAAAGTTCAATTGGATAACGGAGCAGTCGTCCATATTGAAACTGCCATGCTTGGGGGAGACGAGGAAGTTGCTTTTGGGCTACCTCAATTCGATGCCATCGGCCCCATTGTTGAAGGAATAGCAGGATCGGTTGAGAAGATGCTATGCCATGTGAAACCAAGCAAAGCAAGTGTTGAATTCGGGCTTGAGCTTGCTCTTGAGACAGGTCAACTCACAGCTCTGCTGGTAAAAGGTTCCGGCACTTCCAGTATGAAAATCACCCTTGAATGGGGTGGAGGCGACAAATGATTGTCGGAGGGAGTCGCAATGGAGCAGTCCACGCTATCGCCGTATGGTTTATTGTGTCAATGTAGTGTGCGTGTCTCTGTCTCCGCAAACAAAGGCCATGGTACAGGCTTCTTTGTCGCACCCGGAGTACTCTTGACGTGTGCTCACGTGGTTAGAGACGCAACTAGTAACCGGTCTGCGGACGTCTACTGGGAAAGCCTGCACTACCCTGCCTCAATTACAGATATTCTTTTTGAGCAAGACCTGGCCTTGCTGCAGGTAGACTTCACCGACCATCCATGTGTTTACCTCGACCCGGATGCTCAACCCTTTGATACGCTCTATAGCTATGGCTTTCCTGACGATCATGCAGATGGGGATCCCGCATCATTCACGCTTGAAGGCTGGTCTGGTCATCAGCAGGATCAGTTAAAATTTAAAGTTGGCCAGGTGAGGCCTGGCATGAGTGGTTCACCATTGCTCAATATGCGTACAGGACGTGTCTGCGGCATTATTCAGCTTTCCCGAGATCGAAGCACTGATTTAGGTGGGAGGGCAATCCCTATAACTGTTGTTTATCAGTGTTTTAAGCAACTAGAAAATGAGCAGCAGCAATTCCATGCGCGTGATTCGCATTGGCGGGATACCTTTGACACTCCTTTGTTTAAAGGAAAGGTGCGCGAGTCCGCCTGGAACCGGTCTTCTCAACGTAATTCGCTCGATCTCGGTCGTGCTGACTGGGGCGAATCACCTTCCGTTGATCAGTTATTTGGGCGTGAACACGAACTAGCAGTGATTAATCAGTGGGTTGTCGGTGAGCATTGTCGAATTGCAGCAGTATTAGGCATCGGCGGTATCGGGAAAACGGCGCTGGTTAAAAAGCTGGCAGAAGAACTCAAGCCTCATTTCAACTACATCTTTTGGCGCTCCTTACAAAATGCGCCATCGCTGAAGATGATCCTCGAGAAGTGCATCCTCTTCTTGTCCGGACAAGAGCAAATTGATTTACCTGACGACATAAATGATCAGATCTCTGTTCTAATTGAGTATTTAAGAGTATATCGCTGCTTGCTTATACTGGATAATGCCGAGACTATTTTGCAGGTAGGAGATCCCGCTCATCAATATCAAAGCGGGTATGAAAATTATGCTCGATTAATAACGCGTATCGGCGAGTCTGAGCATCAAAGTTGCCTGATCATGACAAGTCGTGAAAAGCCGCAAGAACTGACCAATCTGGAAGCAACCTCATCCTTTGTCCGCTCTTTACAACTTCCGGGCTTAGGGAAATCTGCGGGACAAGAGATTTTGCAAGATAAAAAGCTGAACGGCACGAACGAGACCTGGGATGCGCTGATTAATTTCTATGCCGGAAATCCCCTCGCCTTGAAAATGGTCTCTGATTCAATACGCAATAGATTTTATGGCGATATTGCTCAATTTCTGGAAAATCGAGAGGCTATGCCTAGCAATATCTACCATCTGCTTGACCAGCAGTTTCGCCGCTTATCAAAGGTGGAACAGGACGTTCTTTATTGGCTTGCACTTAAACGCGAAGAAGTCTCAATAGACGATATACAGAAAGAAATTCTCTCAAAAATGTCAAAGATGGCTTTTTTTGAGATGTTCGATTTCCTAAGAGAACGCTCTTTTATAGAGCTTTCCGAAGGTAATAGCTATAGTTTACAGCCAGTAATAATGGAATATATAACTTATAATCTGATCGACAGAATTTTCAACGAAATCGAAACCGAGACCCTCGGATTGTTAGGAAGCCATCCTCTCGTTACGGCCCAAGCGAAGGACTATATCAGGAATAGCCAGATCAGTCTCATCCTCACACCTCTCATCGAGCGGCTACAAGTAGAATTTGGCAAAGCAGAGAGTGAAAGTAGGCTAAAAGCAGTGCTACAAAAGCTGCGACAGCAATATTATCCCCAATCTACCTACGCGGCTGGCAACGTTTTCAATCTCTTAATTCAATTAGGATGTGATTTTCGAGGATACAACTTCTCGTCTTTGACCGTACGGCATGCCTACCTGCGTGATGTTGCATTGCCGGATGTAGATTTCTCATTCGCCGATCTTTCCAAATCGATTTTTGCAGATACCTTCGGGAGTATTTCATCAGTTGCGATAAGTCCAACTGGACAATTCTTTGCTGCTGGCACCGATACTGGCGAAATTCTCATCTGGCAATCAAGCAACGGCATACTGCTGCTGAGCTGTATTGGACATACTGATAGCGTGCGAGCTATCGCTTTTAGTCACAAAGATGGTAGCCTGGTCTCTGCCAGTGACGACGGATCAGTACGCTTATGGGAAACTGGAACCGGGGATTGCCTCAAAGTCATCCGCTCAATTACGGAAGAGGTGAAAGCAGTCGCTTTTAGTCCAGATGATACGGTACTCGCCTTCGGTGGTTCAAGAGAGTGCATCGAGCTATGGAATATTGTCGATGATAAACGTGTAAAGATTTTACCTAGTCACGGGCATACGGGTTGGATCAGGACGATTAGCTTTAGCCAGAGCGGAAAGATCCTTGCTAGCGGTAGTGATGATATGACTGTGTGCATCTGGGATGTGAGTTCTGGTCGCACGGTACATGTCCTACGGGGTCACACCGATAGCGTGTGTTCTGTTGCTTTTGGTGCAGGTGAAAGTATCCTTGCTAGTGGTAGCGATGACTGTTCCATTCGTTTATGGAACGTCAGTACGGGCGAGTGTCTTAAGGTCTTGTCAGGCCACACCGGTGGAGTCACGAGCGTTGCTTTTAATACTGGTGGTACAGTCCTCGCAAGTGGCAGTAAAGATACAACTGCGCGCTTGTGGGAAATCAGTACTGGGTATTGTTTTCAAACCCTGCAAGGCCACAAGGACGCGATTCGATCTGTGGCATTTAACTCGGATGGCAAGACACTTGCCAGTGGGGGAGACGATAGGGCTATTTTGCTCTGGGAGGTGAGTACCGGCTACTGTATCAGAACTCTACAAGGGTATACCAATGCAATATGGTCGGTAACATTTAGCCCAGATGGCAAGACACTTGCCAGTGGGGGAGACGATAGGGCTATTTTGCTCTGGGAGGTGAGTACGGGACACAAACTCAAGGCTTTACAAGGTCATGCGAGACGTGTCAATTCCATTGCATTCAGTCAAGATGGAAAGCTGCTGGTAAGCAAGGGTGATGATATGTCTGCAAATCTATGGGATGTAAACAAAATGCGCTTCCTCAAAACCTTAACAGGTCATATCAGTAAAAATTGGTATGTTGGTCTGACTGATGATGGAGATGTCATAGTCAACGCGAGCAATGACCCACAGGTACAGCTATGGAAGATCAGCCTTGAGGTGAACGGGAAGAACGAGCAAAAACAACCTATTGTGCCACTCAGCGGTGTGACAGCCATTGCGTACAGTCCTGATAGAAGCCTACTGGCCACTGCACACGGTGATATGAGCATAAAGCTGTGGGAGACGAGTACTGGCCTTTGCCTTCACACTCTACAAGGTAAAACACATTGGATCTGGTGTGTTGTTTTCAGTCCTGATGGGCGTGTGCTTGCAAGCGGTAGCAACGATGGAGTCATCAAGCTCTGGGATGTTTCTTCAGGGAGTTGTTTACATACAATGAGGCACGAAAGACAATATGAGAGGATGAATATTACTGGTGTAAAAGGGTTAACATCGGCCCAAATAGCAACGCTTAAGAAATTAGGTGCCATTCAAAATGATGTGTAAATAACGTGAATTCGGGATAAGCTAAGTCTGAGCTCCCCGGTTCCTCTGAAAATCCCCTATCCAGTGGTTGCTCGTCCTCGTTTATCGGCCTCGGTAGGGGGCAAGGTGACGGCATAGCCCAACTGCTCAAGACGACGGACAGCCGTGCGTTCGATCCGAACCATCTCAAACTTCTCGAAGTAATCGGCTCCTAAATCGCTATAGGGTTGCTTGGTCTTCAAGAGCTGATAGATAATGACCAGCAGACTATGGGCCACCAAAGCTCGATTCTTTCCTCGTCGCCTGGCTAGGCGATGGTATTGCGCCGCCACCGGTCGATGCCGAATGCTGGCCCAGACTACCTCTGCCAGGATTGTATGCAGCAGCCAGGCATTTCCCTGGGTGGTTGCTCCGCTTAAACGTTTCCCGCTACTTTGCTTATTTCCTGGGCACAGCCCAGGAGGCCAAGTGCTTGGCCATGGGAAAGCGGGTCATGCCGACGCCGATTTCGGCGATGATGGCGGCAGCAGCAATCTGTTGAATGCCGGGAATACTCTGGAGCAGGCGGACGGCTTCTTGAATAGGGGTTTGTTAACCTAAGCGATGGGTGTGATCCCCATCGCTTAGGTTAACATCACGTGCTCATAAAGCGAAAATTTGCTTTGGGAGTATGTTACTGGAATTCGTCCTAAACCCCTTGGCGTCAAATTGCCTTTAGGGGAACACCTGCCTGACTTGTTTTTTCTCACAACATGTTCTATAGTTGCTCCAGCAGTAGTTCCAGTTGCTAACAATCTGCCTCTATCAGGTTGCGAACGCTTTTGTCAGGAAGTAGGGGTGTGGTACAGGTGTTTGCGATACGCAAAAGCAGGTTGTCATGTCTTAACATGCTTGTGAACACTTTTGTTGGGCGCGCTCACATGGCGGCCTGCCTTCCAAGCAGGCTGTCGCGGGTTCGAGTCCCGTCTCCCGCTCCAACACATGAACCGTCTCTTTACTGGCTCACTACAAGCCGCTTCGTGGCAAGCAAGCGGTGATAGGGAAAGCAAGGAGGCGGTTTTGTTGTTGATGAGAGGGCGCACAATGAAAGCCTACCTATCAGGTGTTGTGAAAGCTTGCTGCTCATCGTGGGGCGCATGGATGATCCAGCCCCAGCTGAAGATGCAGCACGAAATGAGACAATGGCTCATTCTCACCCTGAAAGGCAGAAAATGTGGCGCTTTTCCTGGATCTATTGTATCGCCATCTTCTACAATTTATTTAACCTTGTCGTAGTATACCATAAAGGAACGCAAGTAAACAATAAACCCCGGGCATAGCAGTCAGATGTTTTGGGGAGCAGGTGTTGCTGCTATTGATCGCAACCGGATAGTCACAGTAGTGCCTTTGCCTGGCGTGCTGCTGATAGAAATTGATCCTCCTTGAGCCTCGATTAACTCCTTCGCAATAGCAAGACCCAATCCATTGCCACTCACACTCTGCGGTAGACGGCTTCGCGCTGGGTCCGCCCGATAGAAGCGGTCAAAGACATGTGGCAAGGCCTCAGGTGGAATACCCTTACCAGTATCACGTACCTCGATGATAGCAGCTGTTTGCCCTTCCTTGTATGCCATGAGTTCCACGCGACCATCGGTGGAAGTAAACTTCAATGCGTTATCCACCACGTTGAGCAGTACCTGCTGCAGCCTGTCGCTATCCGCGCGTACAGGTGGAGTCTCCGGGACTATCTCTTTGCGAATCTCCTGGCCATGAGCGAGCTGTTGCGCTTGATCGTACACCTTGTCAATAACTGTACGTACGTTGATAGTATCTTCACGCAGTACCATCTTTCCCTCGTCAAGTCGCGTTAAAGCAAGGAGGTCTTCAACGAGTCGATGCATGCGCTGGACCTCAGCGTACATGTTACGCGCAAGACTGCGTGATGCCTCGATGTCTCCTCGATCTGCTCCGATCAGCAACATTTCCAGGCTACCACTCAAAGCAGTCAGGGGGGTACGCAGTTCGTGGGACACATCCGCGACAAATTGCTTCTGATTCTTGAAGGCAGCTTCAAGCTGCGCCACCATCTGATTGAATGAAAGGGCCAGGTGGCCAATTTCATCGTCGGTTACAGGGGTATCCAGACGTAGGGAAAGAGCACCCTGCGCGATACGCCGGCTGGTTCGCTCCATATCTACCAGGGGGCGCAATGCCGCTCCAACCAGCAGGAATGTCAGCGCTATTGCAAGGCTGAGAGCGCCGATAACGCCGAGCAACAAGATGAAGCGCAATGTCGTGATAAACTCATCAACTGTCCGGGTAGGAGTACTCAGTTGAAGTATGGCAATGGTATGGTGCTGGCTCACAAGCGGCATGAGCACAACAAGTTGACGTTGCTTCTGCGCATCGGGCGCCAGTAGATAGTTACTGCCTTGTGAATCATTCGCCAACGTTTGTTGTATAAGTGACGGTGAGAGTGTGACCGGTGGTGGTATCAGCGAAAGGTCGCTGCCGGTCATGATGACAGAGCCGCCTGGTGTAAGGACGGTTGCGTTGGCGCTGGCGCTCGCAAGCTTTTGCACCAGTACTCCTGCCTGGATCTGGAAATCCGCCGGTAGTGGACCAGATGGTGGCCCAGGTGGCTCGATTATCCCAAAGGGATGGTTTCGAAACCCGCCTACTGCCAAGCGGGCCTCATTGCGTAAGGCTGTGGCCTCATTGCTCAGCAAAGCCTGCTCCGCAGTGAATAGGATAATGAGACCCAATGCGCTGAGTAGCAGCGTGAGCACTCCCAAAGAGACCAGCGTTAAACGCCAGCGAATCGGGATACGATTTGTCCACCTCTGTAATCGCTTCATGCTCCACATAGATCCCTCTCATCCTCGTAGGGAATAGCCGATCCCACGAACTGTCTGGAGCAACTGGGGCGGATTATCATGTAACTTTTCGCGGAGATGGCGGATATACACCTCAATAATATTGTCGTCACCGAAGTAATCGTAGCCCCAGACACGCGACAGGATAATGTCGCGTGTGAGCACCTGGCGAGGATGCAGGAGGAACAGCTCTAAAAGGTCAAATTCGCGTGGAGTCAGTTCGATCGGCTGCCCATCGGATGTGACCACACGCGTACCACGATCAAGCGTGATACCACCAAAGGTGAGGATATCCCCGATATTGTTCCCACGGCGCCGGAGGACGGCACGCACCCGCGCCATCAATTCTTTGAACGCGAATGGTTTTGTCACATAATCATCGGCCCCAACATCAAGCCCGGCAACACGATCATCAATCTCATCTTTTGCTGTTAGCATGATGATCGCTGTATCATGCACTCTACGTATGTGACGCATGACCTCAATGCCATCGAAACCCGGCAACATGATATCCAGGATGATGATGTCAGGTTTGTGCGCTGCCGCGGCTTGAACAGCCTCTGGACCTGTATGGGCAGCAAAGACGCTAAAACCCTCGTAGGCGAAGCCCATTTGTAGAAAATCTACGATCTGAGGCTCGTCATCTACGATTAAGACGCTGGGCTGTCTCTCTGTCGTGCTACTTTGGTGAAGCATTGCCATAACACACTGTTCTCTTATATGAAAAGGATGAGTAAGTTCTTACAGCTTTCACTATAGCAAATCTCGCTGAAAATTCGCTGAATCTAGGGCGTTCTCTCAGTGATCATACCACTTTTGACCAAAGCGGTACAGCCCCACTAACCGGTGAAATTGGAGGGGAAACTTGAAAAAAAGTGACGGCCCACAGCATAATGAATGGTAGCCGCATATTCACATGTTCGGATTCAGGATGGGGGAGATTTCCTGTGCTTGTACCAGTGTAAACATACGATAGATATCCTCGTAATGCTCGTCGGTGACAGGGACGAAGCGCTCTATCAAGCTCTGATGCAGGATTTTGGCAGCCTGGGGGTCGCGATGCATATTCAGGAGTAGAGCTTGTATGCTCTGTTTGAGCGTCACATCCAGGTTTTTCGAGACAACAACAGGAGGAATAGCCGAGGGGCCGAGGGTCGCAATAACACGAATTTGTGCAGCAAGATCAGGGTTGTCCAACAGGAAGAGATCGAGCACGAGTGAGTCGATGGCGGCCGCCTCTACTTTTCCCTGGATGACCATCTCGATTGATCGCTGATGGGATCCTGTTTCGACAGTACTGCCAAAGAAATGTGGCGTGTGGCCTTGTTTATAGAGGTGATAGCGTACAAGGTTCCATCCAGAATGGGATACGTGTTCATTGTATCCCCATCTACATCCTTGCAAGTCCTCAAAAGAGGTGAAAGAACTCTCTTTATGGACGATGACATCCGAAAAGTAGAGAGGTTTCCCCTGATAGCGCGGTGGATAGGGCACTGGAGCTGCGAGTAGTTCAATGGGGCAGAAGGGGCAATGTGTTCTCTGACTGTAGAGGAGTCCACAAACAAAACCAATGTGAGCCTCTCCCTCGACAAACTCTTCCAGTGAATGTCCAACCATCAGTTGTGAAGGACATCCTATCTGCTCTCCGATAGAGCTGGCAATAAACGCATATGCGTCGTACAACGCAGGAGAGAGAAAGGTCGCAAAACGGAGGGTGAATGGGTAGTGTTGATCGTTCTGCATGCTTGTTGCTCTTTCTTTTGAAGTGCCATCTGGATCAGGTACTCAGACCTCCAGATAAACAAGGATTTATTGTGATGTCCGTGTTTTGATTTCTTTCACCTGTCTGGTCCCGTAAGTCCGTTCTCGTAGGGAGGGTCTTTGCTGATCAGGATGAAAGGTGTAATACTTCGTGCTAAGCAGCCGCATCTCTACAGGGTCAAGACCTTCTGGCATCGTGCCGTTGTGGAGGCGTATCCACTTGTAATAGTCATGAGCCAGATGGTGGGCAGCGTGGATGTGCGTCTCGGAATTCTTTATATGCATTTTCGCGCCGTCATCGGCCAGCAAGACCATATTGCACCAATCGCCACCCGGTAATTCCAACGACGAATAGCTCAAGATGCTGGGGGCATGGACCAATTCTGCCACCAGTTTTTGGTCAGTCTGCTTGATTGCTTCGACAACTTCTGGCTGAAGGACTCCTTTCCGCTTGCTGATGAAGCCAACGAAGGCAAATGAACGTAGTTGGAGAAGCTCCTGTTGCCGGTAAATGACGATACGGTGATTGCGTCCACAGCACTCTTGCACCTGGCGGGGCAGAGGCTGCTCCGATCCCTGTTTTTCAGCTTGATCAAGCTGGTAGAGTATCGAGCGGAGCCGGCAGGCCATGTTTTTGAGGATGATGAGATCGCGTTGCGCATTTCTCACATCGATTTCTATTTGTTCGTCGAGTATCACCTCTTCTATTAACTGGGTATCCATGTTTATTTCTCCTGAGAAACCACGATAAGTATCCGGTGCAAGGCGCCGTTGAGAGAGCCCATCCAACATCGAACAGTGTATGAGTCGTCACGAGTCGAGATATTTACCGTTGGCGATTCTCTCGATGTCTCCATTATGCCGTTGGCTGCTGAAAAATCGCCTGAGGTTGGCTGAAGTTTTACTGAAGAAAACTGTAGATGGAGAGATAGTATTTCTTCCTGGCCACGCCGTGCGGGATATCCTCATTCAGCAAGTTTTCAACAAATCCCCGCTCTTTCTTCAGCA
>WNGL01000591.1_pt1 | contig 53243 bp, 46 predicted proteins | sample 5400591 | NCBI WGS metagenome assembly WNGL01 (sample SAMN13153377, study PRJNA577476) | soil metagenome | isolation source: 80 cm soil or saprolite under Garry oak tree replicate 1 | place: USA:California | collected 2016-06-15 | reverse complement strand
TCGTAAACCGGATACGCTTTCTTTTGGCGAACCACGCAGCCATCGACAAAATCGCCTTCTTTTGCCAGACCAATCTGAATCAGTTCGCGCCGGGCGAGTTCGATCAAGTCGCTGTCGCTTGAGTCCCAGAGCCCGTCGTGTTCAAAGCAGAAATATTCGAGACCGTAACAGACCTTGTCGGGTTCGGGCACCATCTCCGGCGACCAGGAACGGAAGTTTTGGACACGGCCGACCTTCACACTTGGGTCATGAATGTAGATCCAGTTGTCATCGAACATGTGTCGATCTTTCAAGATCAACATCACCGTAATGAAATCACGATACTTAAGGCTTTCGGCTGCGTGCTTTGTTCGCTCGCTCACGGCGGGCGACAACCCGCAGACCAGTTCTCTCATCGGGGCGGATGAAATGACGTGTTCGGCTTCGATTGTGTGCAGACCACCGTGTCGATCTTTGTATTCGACGGTCCAATAGCCGGAGAGTTCCTCATACGAACAACGGGTCATTCTGCAGCCCATCTCTAACTGGCCGCCCAGCGCTTTCATTTTTTGTGCGCAAACCTCCCACATCATGCCCGGGCCACGCCGCGGATAACGAAACGAATTGATGAGCGTCTTGATAACTTTGCTCCGGTCGCCGTTGTAGCGCTGCGGAATAAGCGCGTTCTTGATCGCGCTGCCGAGAGAAAGCCCTCTGATCCGCTGCGCGGCCCAGTCCGCGGAGATTTCCTTGCAGCTCATCCCCCAAACTTTTTCGGTATAACTTTTGAAGAACGTGTTGAAGAGTCGTTTGCCGAATTGATTGCTCACCCATTCTTCGAAGTTGCGCGGATTCCGAACGGGAAAGAGACGCGCTTTCAGCCAGGAAAGCACGCAGAGCGCCGATTTGAAAACGCCCAGCTTCAGCAGCGCTTCAAACGGCTTCAGCGGATAGGAAAAAAATTTGCCGCCATAAAAAATGCGTGACGAACGTGGCCGCACTAGCATGTCATTCGGCAAAATCTCCGTCCACAAATCTTCCACTGCTTTCGACTTGGAAAAGAAGCGATGGCCGCCAATGTCGAAATGAAAACTCTTATAAGTGACCGTCCGCGAAATGCCGCCGACATACACCGGGTCGGCTTCCACGACATTGACGCCGATTTCCTCCTTCGACAGGAGGTAGCCCGCGGTCAAACCCGCCGGCCCGGCACCGATAATGGCGACTTTTGTCTTCATTTTCCTCTACGCGACCCAATTTCCTCGCGTGAAATTCCACACGTACCAGCCCTGTACGCTTAGCCCGGCAGCGCTGACCAACGCTACTGCCGCCGTCCCCAACGCCCGCACCAACACCGGCGGCGTGCGAAATTGACGCAGAAAATTCAAAAGCGCCAGCACGATCAATGCGTGCACGGTAAATTCATAGCGGAGCATGCTTTCCATATCCACGCAGGCGACACCGCTGACCGAGATATAATAGATCGCAGCGGCGCAGAAATAGATGCCGACGCGGGTCGACAAGCCTGTCCGCTGTCGAATCGCTGGAAGCAGTTCGCAAAGCCCGACACCGAGCAAGAGCAGCGCGCCAAGAGTCATGGCCATCTGGCTTGCCTCAGTAGGATTATTCAGGGCCGGAATGAGCCAGCGATAACTCGGAGGTTTAAACACCGCTAGATAATCGGGACTGATGCCCCAGCCAGCCGCTTGCGTGAGCATATAAATATCCCAATGCCCCCAGCGCAGTTGGCAGTAGATGAAGAATGCGAGCGCACCGAACACTGCGAGAAGCGTCAAACCAATGGCCGCCGCATATTGACGAGGCCAGGCTCGTAGCTCGCGCAAGCCTCGCCAGCCACTTAGAACAATTGAGCGGATCACCGGGAACGCCGCGCACACGATTCCCACAATCCGCGTGGCGGACATTACAATGCCATGCAACGACGCCCAGACTTTTGCGGCGCGTCCCTCTGCGCTGCTCCAATAGATGAAGCCGAGCAGCGCCATCAGAAAAAGCGACTCAGAATAGGCGGCGACCAGAAAAAATGCCGCCGGATGTACGAGAATCAGCAAGGCGCCACAAACCTGAAGCGCAGGCGAAACCTTCCAGCGATCACAAAATAGGAAAAAATAACTCCAGAAACCCCAGGCAGCGAGTTGGGCCGTGATGAGCAGCGCAGTGCCGGTGTCAATGTTCAACCCGTAGCGAAGCGCCGCAGCAATTGCCGGGTATGCGGGGAAAAATGCGACGTTGGACACTTCCATGACCTTGTGATCGATGGGCGGCACAATGGTCTGGTATCCGCGATCGACGATGTTCATGAACCAATAGCTGTCGTGCTGGATCAGCGTGGAGTAGCGGTCCGAAACCGAGCCTTCCGGCGCCAGCAGGCCGATCGCCATCGCAAGTTGCACCGCGGTCAGGAGTAATCCGGAGATCCAAGGCCTGAAGAGCGACCGCGAACGAGTCATGACTTCATGAGTGGGAAATGTCGAGGAGACAAGAAAGTCCTCGAGATTGCAAGAACTGTTGGCCATAGCGCTTCCCAAAGTCATTTGTCCGCCATGCGTCGATTTCGGCGGCAGGAGTTTGACGACGCGACTCGCCGTTTATTCGAAGGGAACCAGAGTGCCTTTGCGAACAGCCGACGGCTACAGCTACGCAGCTACGTCGTCCTTTGCGCGGGCAAGTTCCTCATAGGCTTCTTCGTAGCGCCGCGCCGATGCGTCCCATGAAAAATCGCGCGTCATCGCCCGTTTCATCAGCTTCGTCCACAGCTTTCGATCCTTGAATAAGCCACGGGCGCGTTTCATCGCGTCCCAGAACGCTTCAGTGGAATAGGCGTAACAAAGGAATCCGTATCCGTTATCGGCGATCGGATCGTAGTCCTCGATGATGTGCTGAATGCCGCCGGTCGCCCGTGCGACCGGCAGGGCGCCATATTTCAAATTGTACATCGCACTCAAGCCGGACGGTTCGAACCGCGACGGAATCAGGCTGATATCCATTCCCGCTTCGATCAGGTGCGCCAGTTTCTCGTCGTAATCCTTTTGGTAGGCGAACTTGCTGGGGAATTTTCTCGCAGCGATGGCCAGAGCAGTTTCATAAGCTGGATCGCCTTCACCGAGAATGAGGAGGCGAACATCATACCAGAGAAGCCGATCAAGTAGCGGCACGAGAATCTCGAACCCCTTCTCTTCTACGACGCGGGTCACCATGCCGAAGACCGGACCGCGCGGCGAAGGCGCAAGTTTCATTTCCTCGAGCAACGCGTCCCGGCAAATCTGTTTTCCTCGCAGCTTTCCCGTACCGTAATTAGCGGGAAGCAGACGGTCGGTCACGGGATTCCAGCGCGCATAATCCGCGCCGTGCAAAATCGCGCTAAGGCGGTATGCGTTTTCCCGCAGCACACCATCGAGAGCATGGCCGCCAGCCGGCGTAAGTATCTCGCGCCGGTAATGTTCGCTTACGGTTGTGATTCTGTCGGCGTAGAGAATCCCGCCTTTGAGAAAATTCAGCCGTCCAAAAAATTCGACGCCGTGGAGGGTGAAAAATCGTTCCGGCAAATTCGTTAGCCGAAAGTCCAGTCCCCAAAAACTGCCCTGTTCCCCCAAGTGATGAATCGTCAGTACAGTCTTGAAAGGCAGGCCGTGCGCCCGCACAAAGACCGGCACCAGCGCTGCCGCCCAATCGTGCACGTGCAGAATTTGCACCTGTGGTGTCAACCGGCGCGCTAATTCCAGCACCGCCTTGCAGAAAAAAATAAAGCGCGCCGCGTTATCTTCGTACTGTTGGCCACGCTCGCCATAGATTCCTGGGCGATCAAAGAATTCGTCGCAACGAATCAGAAACAACTGCACGCCACTGGCGCTTCGTCCCTCGAAATATTCGGCGACGTAGCTTTTGTCGCCTACGGCGATATCAACAGTTATGCCGGTTTCTTTTTCTTCGAACGCGGTATTCGCCCGAATTTCGCGATAAAACGGCAACGCCACGCTCACGTCGTGCCCGCGGGAGCGCATTTCGCGTGGCAGCGCATCCATCACATCGATCAGCGCCCCCGCGCGCTGCAGCGGCGGTCCCTCCGCGCTAGCCATTAAGATTCTCATTTGGTCTTCGATGCTTCGCTCGCGAATCCTTTGAGAGTTGGGTGGTCAGCGTTCGACATCGTCTCACTCGTTTCTGCCTAACGAATGTTCCCGCTTAACCCACTCAAGCGCCTCCTCGCGTGTGCGCAATGTCCCTTCGAGCTGGCGCGTTTCCACCGCTTCGAGAATTTCGCCAAACTTTGGACCCGGCTTTAGACCGAGTGCGATCAAATCGTCCCCGCGCAAGAGTGGTGGGGGAATGATCGGTTCGTTCGCGAATTCTTCGCGCTTGCGCAGGAGAAATTCGTAATTATCGAGCATGCGATGGCTGCTTTCGCAATCCACCCGGTGCAGCTCCAGCTCGTCATCGAAGGTTGGTCGCGCCATGAAACGTTTCAATTTCGCGACCCGCATCTTGGGCACGTCCTTGAAGACCATGTGTTGCCGCACCATTTCGACCGTTGCCTCGATCTCAGCGCCCGAAAATCGCAAACGCCGCATGATGGCCTCAGTCATCGCTGCGCCAATCCGGTCGTGCTCGTTGAAACGAATCCGGCCCGTTTTATCGACAGTGGCGGTCACGGGCTTCGCAACATCGTGAAGCAACACAGCGAAAACCAATGGCACCGAAACTGTTTCCTGAAGGAATTGCAGCATCAGGCGTGTGTGCTGAAAGACGTCGCCCTCCGGATGGAATTGTTCCGGCTGCAGGACGCCTTTCATCGCTTCCAATTCGGGTAAAATCGCGCGCATCAGACCGCTGGAATCAAGAAGGTCCCAGCCGCGCACCCGGTTCGGTGAGAGAAAAATTCGCACTAACTCATCGCGAATACGCTCTGCGCTGATCTGGTTGATTGAAGGTGCGTTGGCCACAAGCGCTTCCCATGTTTGACTGTCGATTTTGTAATCGAGCACGGTGGCAAATCGCACTGCGCGAAGCATGCGCAGCCGGTCTTCGGCGAAGCGCTGCGCCGGATCGCCAATCGCACGCACCAATTTCGCTGCGACATCCGAGCGACCGCCGACGAAATCGATCACTTCCTCAGCAACCGGATCGTAAAACATTCCATTAATCGTGAAATCGCGGCGTTTGGCGTCTTCCTCCGGCGATGAAAAACACACTGCGCTCGGATGCCTTCCGTCGATGTAGGCGTCATCTGATCGAAAGGTCGCAACCTCGAATTGAAAGCCGTTTTCCAGCACGATGATAACGCCAAAATGCGCGCCGACCGCGTAGGTGCGCGGGAAAATCTTCTGCACCGCTTCAGGCCGCGCATCGGTGACGATGTCGAAATCCTTCGGCGTTTCGCCGCGAATGATGTCGCGCACGCAACCGCCGGCGAAGTACGCGATGTGCCCTCGCTCGCGCAAACGCGCGGCAACTTCGCGCGCAGTCTGTTCCATAGGCGACGGCGAAGGTTTCATAGGGCATCAGGTAGGGGCGGTTCACCTGAACCGCTCCCGTTACGCACCATGACCATCAGTTGGCGGGCGATTGAGGTCAATCGCCCCTACCTACGTTCCTGTCGCCGCAGGATGTTTCTCTTTCCACAACGATTGGATGAGAAACAGAACCACTGCAATTGAGATGCACGAATCAGCCACATTGAAGGCGGGCCAGGGATGCGCGTAAGGGACGTGCAAGTCGAAAAGGAGAAAATCGATTACGTGCCCAAAGAGAAGACGATCGGTGAGATTTCCCAGGATGCCGGCCAGCAGCAACGCGAGCGATACGTCGCGCCAAATGTTTCGCGCACGCCGTCGCACGAGAAGGACCACAACAATGAGAAGCGCGACAGACGAAATTACGATGAAAAACGTATTGTTGTTCCGGAAAGAACCAAACGCTGCGCCCGTGTTCGTGACGTTTACCAAACTAAAGAAACCGGAGACCAGGATCCGCGGCTGATCCGGGTCGATAAACCGCAGGATCAGCTGTTTCGACCATTGATCGAGCGCATAGAGCGGCAGCGAAAGGAAGAGGATGTATCTCATACCGATGTGGTCACTTCAAACAAGCAGGATGGTTGATCACAATCGCTAGGGATGGACGCATATCGGAAATGTCGAAGCACGAATATCGAATGACGAAGGAAACCGGAATGCTCAAATGACGAAAGCTACCGTGGAAGTCTTGTCATTCGGGCTTCGTCATTAATTCGGCATTCGTCATTCGGATTTAGTCATTCCCATATGAGGATCAGCCTTTTCCAATCGTTTTCACCACGCTTTCGCAGCGATCGCACAAATCGGGATGTGCCTTGCTCACGCCGACGGTTGGCCGATGACGCCAGCAACGCGCGCACTTTTTATAAGCCGTTTTGGTGACGCAGGCGGTTGCTGCCTTCCCTTCGTGAATCGTGAGATCGCTCAGGATGAAAAACTCTTCCAGTTCTTCTTTGTCGATCTTTTTAGTGACATCGGAATTCGAATGTAAAACAACCGCGGCTTCGAGCGCATTCCCGATCAGTTTCTCCTGTCGCGCGCGCTCAATCGCTTGACCGATCACGCCGCGCAATTTGAGCAGTTCGGCAACCTGTTCACTGGCTTCATGACCCCGATGCTGCGCCTGCGGAAATTCCTCCAGGTGGACCGAGGCACCCACGCCTGAATGCCGCCAGGCTTCCTCGGCGGTGAATGCAAGAATCGGCGCAAGTAGTCGGCAAAGCGCATCGAAAATCTCATGCATGACTGTCTGTGTAGCGCGGCGACGCGGTGAATCCGGCGCGTCGCAATACATTCGGTCCTTGGTGATGTCGATGTAGAGGCTGCTCAAATCGACGGCGCAAAATTGATTGAGTGTGTGATAGACCTTGTGGAAGGCAAACTCCTCGTAAGCACTTCGACAGTCACGGATCACGTCATTCAGTCGCTCCAGAATCCAGCGATCGATTAGCGTTGTAGCCCCGACATGTCGGGCTGATGCCGGCCGGCCGGGGTCACCTACCCCGGCTACAGGAAAATCATAAAGGTTACCCAGCAAAATGCGCAGCGTATTGCGAATCCGCCCAGGCGCGAGAACATTTCTTCGGAAAACGGCACGTCGTCCGTGTAATCGATGCTGCTCGCCCACAGCCGAACGAGATCTGCACCATGCCGGCCGACGAAATGATCAGCAGCCATCGGTTTATCGTACGTGCCGGACTTCGAAATCTTTTTCCCATCAAGATCGACAACGAATCCGTGCGTGACGCAGATTTTGTACGGCGCGCGATTATTGAGCGCGACGCTGGTCATGAGGGACGATTGAAACCAGCCCCGATGTTGATCGGTCGCTTCGAGATACATGTCAGCCGGATCGCGCAATTCAGGATGCAGGGCGCAAACGGCTTTGTGCGAAACGCCGCTGTCAATCCAGACATCGATCGTATCGTTGCCTTTCGTTGTGCCCAGCGGAAGCCCGAGCTCGCGGCCAAGAGCAGCATCATCCAATTCGAACCAAATGTTTGAACCACGTTGCGCTACAAGGTCAGCGAGCTTCCGAATAATTTTCGCATCCAGGATTACCTTGCCGTCGGCGGAATAAAATACTGGCAGCGGCACGCCCCAACTGCGTTGACGTGAGATCACCCAGTCGGGCCGCGATTCGACTGTGCCCGCGATTCGATTCTCGCCCCACGCCGGAATCCATTTCACTTCTTTGTGAATGGCATTGAGTGCCTGATCGGTGTTTTCGAACGCCAGCAATACGGATACGAGTGATGAAATTTTTGTTCGCCAAGCAGCATGCCGCGCTGGCGAAGCAACTCCACGATGTCGCGGTTAGCGTCGAAGACGTATTTGCCGGTGAGATTGGGCAAGCCGGCCTCGTGTGTGAAACGACCATGATCATCGACCGGCGATAAGATTGGAAGATTGTGTTCAATCCCCAAAGCGTAATCGTCAGCGCCATGGCCGGGGGCGACGTGCACGGCTCCAGTCCCGGAATCCATGGTGACGAAATCGGCTGTGAAGACGGTTACTTTACGATCCAGGAAAGGGTGGCGCGCTTTAATCTTGTCGATCTTCGCCCCCGGAAATGATTCCAGCGGTTTGCCGACTGGGTCCAGGCCTGTCGCTGCAGAAAAATGCGGCAGAAGTTTCTCAGCCAGCAGTAGAGTCGCGCGACCGTCCTTCTCTCGTGCCGGTTTAAATTCCTGGACGGTATAAATTTCCCTCGGATCAACAGCGATTGCCAGGTTTGCAGGTAAAGTCCACGGTGTCGTTGTCCAGATTGCGATGCTCGCCTTGTCTTTGAACTCGCCACTGGTGATTGGGAATTTGACGTAAACGGCGGTGTCGTCGCGCTCCTGGTATTCCACCTCGGCTTCGGCGAGGGCGGTCTGCGCGCCGGTGCTCCAGAAGACCGGCTTCTTCGCTTGGTAAACCAGACCTTCCTCCACGAAAACCGCGAACGCGCGCAGGATTTCCGCTTCATATTTAGGATCCATCGTCAAATATGGATTTTCCCAATCGCCGAAGACACCTAGCCGCTTGAACTGATCGCGCTGGATGTTGATGAACTTTCGCGCAAACGCTTCGGATTTCTTGCGGACCTCCAGTGGAGAAAGAACGCGCGATTCTTTGACCACTTTGTATTCGATTGGGAGTCCGTGACAATCCCAGCCGGGAACGTACGGTGCGCGCTTGCCCAGCATCGTTTGCGATTTCACCACGAAATCTTTAAGGATCTTGTTCAGCGCCGTGCCCATGTGGACATCGCCGTTCGCGAAAGGCGGACCATCATGCAGGACGAATAACTCTCGATCCTCTCTCGATTTCCGGATTTGCTGGTAAAGCCGCGTTTCCTCCCACACCCTGAGCAACTCCGGCTCGCGCGCGGCAAGGTTCGCCTTCATCGGGAACTCCGTGCGCGGCAAATTCAGCGTCTCTTTATAATTCTGGCTCATGATCAGCGGCTGATGGCTACGTAACATCCGCCACTCTACAAATCAATGTGGGCACTGAGAGAGGGGCCTCTTAGTCTTAGCGATCTGTTCGACGCAAGGTACGATATGCTCGATACAGGCTTGATTTTCGCGCGACTTTTTACTTGGATGCCAACGTGCCGGCTGATGATCAAGTGACCTCACTAACCGGGGTCGGCGGAAGCGCGCAAAACGGCCCGGTCGCATTTACGACAACGCATTGGAGCGTCGTGCTAGAGGCGCAGGGCGAATCGCCAGCAGCACAAGAAGCTCTAGAAAAACTTTGCCGCACATACTGGCGACCGATTTATGGTTTCGTGAGGAGACAGGACGTTGAATCAGAAGAGGCGAAAGATCTCACCCAGGGCTTTTTTGCGCTGCTTCTGGAGCGTCGGGATCTGGATGCTGTGCGCAAAGAGAAAGGACGTCTGCGTTCTTATTTACTCACGTCGCTCAAACATTTTCTGACGAACGAGCGAAACCGCGCCATGGCCATTAAGCGCGGTGAAGGCCAACTGTTGATCCCACTAGAGGAGTTGCGCGACCGTGAGCGTGGCGGTTTCGAACCGGCGAATGCATCGACTGCTGACCAACTTTACGAGCGCCGCTGGGCTTTGGCGTTGCTAGATCAAGTGCTGACGCGATTGGGAGATGAATATCGGGCCGCTGGCAATATCACGCTGTTCGAACGCTTGAAAGCGTTGCTCACGGACGAACCGGACCGCCTGTCGCAGGCGCAAATTGCCGATGAACTGGGGATGACTGAGAATGCGCTCAAGCAAGCGTTCCATCGCCTGCGCGAACGCTACCGACAATTGTTGCGGGAGGAAATCGCCCATACTGTGATGGCGCCGGGCGATATCGAGGATGAACTGCGCCATCTGATTGCCGTATTGCGCGCGTAACCTGCGCCAGGATTTTCTGCAGTACATATTGGGACAATATATCGTCCGACCGGCTACATGAGGACGGCCACCAAAGTCTGTGCAAAGTGCGGGGCGAAGATTTTCTCCGACGCGCCGCAAGAATTTTGCAGCGCGTGTCTGTTGGAGACCGGCCTCGGTTTGCTCGCGAACGACGATGAGGACGTAGCTGCGCCGCTGCCCCATAAGCGTCGTGCTGCGCGTCCGGCAAAGATGCCCCGGCTGCAACGCCGTAGCACTGCGGGCAGGCTCGGAGATTTTGGCGATTACGAGTTGCTGGAGGAAATCGGCCGCGGCGGTCAGGGAGTAGTTTATCGAGCGCGACAGAAAAGTCTCAACCGCACGGTAGCGCTCAAAGTCATAGGCCTCGGTCACTGGGCTACGGAGGCACATCTTAAGCGATTCCGTCGCGAAGCAGAATCCGCCGCCAGCCTGGAGCACCCATGCATCGTTCCAATCCACGAAGTCGGCGAGCGCGATGGCTCCTGCTACTTTAGCGCGACTGGTCGAGACGGAGAGCACTGTCACACGCACGATGGAAGTGCTGGGCACGCCCAGTTACATGGCGCCGGAACAAGCAGTAGGTAATAACGCGGCCGTCAGTGGCCTTACCGATGTTTATGGACTTGGCGCGGTGTTTTACCAATTGCTCACCGGCCATCCGCCTTTTGCTGGCGGCACAACCTACGAGACTATCAAGTTACTGCTGGATAGTGAGCCACGGCAACCGCGCCTGTGGAATCCGAAAATCGATCGCGATCTTTCAACAATCTGCCTCAAGTGCCTTGAGAAAGATCCAAAGCGTCGTTACGCCTCGGCTCTCGCGCTGGCCGAAGATCTTGAACGCTGGCTAAAGCACGAGCCGATTCTAGCCCGGCGCACTGGAATCCTCAGCCGCAGCAAAAAATGGATACGACGCAATCCAACCAGTGCGCTATTGGCGGCGTCGCTCGTCGCTCTCGCGGCAGCCGCTGGCTGGATCATTTGGAAAAGTGATTTTACCCAGCATCCACTAACAACAGGCATTGCGGTTCTGCCATTTGAAAATCTGAGTGACGACAAAGAGCACGCGTATTTTGCCGATGGCGTCCAGGACGACATTTTGATCAAGCTGGCGAAAATCGCCGATCTCAAGGTGATCAGCCGCACCAGCCTCATGCAATATCGCGGTAAACAGGACGTGCGCCAGATCGGCGATGCGCTGCGTGTCTCGCACGTGCTGGAGGGAACGGTGCGGCGTTCTGGTGGGAAAGTGCACGTAAATGCGCAGTTGGTGGACGCTCACACCAACGCGGGCATCTGGGCGGAGGAATACGACCGGGATTTGAATGACGTGTTCGCCATTGAAACGGAAGTTGCCAAGTCAATCGCAAATCGACTTAGAGCCAGAGTTTCAGCTCGCGAAAAGGTAGCCATGGAAGAGCGACCGACCAAGGACCTTGTTGCCTACGACCGTTATGTCCAAGCAGCGTCTTCGATCGACAAGGCCGCCTATGCGCGAGAAGGAGAGCGAGGAAAGTATTATTTCCGGGCGATAGAATTGCTCAATCAGGCGATCGCGCGGGATCCTGCTTTCCTTCTGGCATATTGCAGGCTGGCTGAGGCACACGACGAGCTCTACTTCCAAAATGTCGACCACACGCCTGGCCAGCTGGCGTTAGCACAATCGGCAATCGATACCGCCTTTCGCGTGAAACCAGAGTCGGGGGAGGCGCACCTCGCCCTGGCTCAGCACTTTTACCACGGCTACTTTGATTACGACCGAGCCCGTCACGAGCTCGCCATCGCCGTCCGCACCTTGCCCAACGACGCACGGATTTTTGAATGGAATGGCTACATCGACCGTCGTCAGAGCCGTTGGCATGAAGCGGTACGCAACTTCGAGCGGGCGATGGAGCTGGATCCGCGCAACGTTAAGATTCTCACTAGTGGCATCGTGACCTACCGACTAATGCGGGACTATGCACGAGCCAGGACGATTGATCATCGCCTCATTGCTATAGAACCCAACAACACTAATAACCAGGAGTGGCGTGCCCGAATCGACTTCCATGAACGAGCTGATACCAGACCATGGCATGCTTTTGAGAATACGCTCGGAGACCCGAAACAATGCCCAGAATGCTCTCTTTTCCTCGCTTTGTATGAGCGGAACAGTATCGCCGCTGATCGCGCGTTGGCCGCGCTTGGCGAGGATGCTTTTGGTGCAAGAGGCGTCAATGCAAGAGGTGTAGGTGGAACACAATTTCGCCGAGCTTATTTGGAGGGTTTGATTGCTCGAATGAAAGGGGACGCCGCCGCGGCGCTGGCGGCTTTTAGCGCGGCGCGCACGCAACAGGAGGAAGCCGTTCGCGCGGAGCCTGATTATGGTCCAACTGTCTGCGTCCTGGGTCTGATTGATGCCGCACTTGGACGAAAAGAAGAAGCGCTGCGAGAGGGCCGCCGGGCACTCGAGCTTACGCCGATTGCGAAGGATTCCATGGATGGCGCGGATGTCCTTTATTTTTATGCCGTGATCTGTGCGTGGACCGGTGAGCGCGACCTGGCCATCGAGCAACTGGATACGCTCGCGAAAATCCCGGCCGGTCCGTCTTACGGGGACCTTCGTCTCAGTCCCTATTGGGATTCGCTCCGCGGCGATCCGCGCTTCGAAAAAATCGTCGGGTCCCTCGCGCCAAAGTAAGCTCACCACGGATTACGCGGATAACCCGGATACGGACGTGATTCAGAAGGAGTGGTAGGGCGCGACCGCTGGGCGGGCCGAATCGGGCGCCCAGTTGTAGGGCGTCTGTGTCAAACGCCGAGCAAGAACTGATCCTTTGCAGCCGCGCAATCCGCGTCCTAGCGGAATAATCTTATTTCTCGAAAATCCCGACAATATTTTCCGTATCAATGCGAACGGCCTCACTCTTGCCGAAAAAGAAGATCATATGAAAATCCTCTGGCGCACCAAATTGGCGGGGCTCGTTGAATAAGTATCGCGCGCCGTTTGATAATCGCACGCCAAACGGACGAAATGGATGGCGCTTTGCTAATCGCTTTAGATCGATCGCCTTCATTGCATGACATTTTACACTTTCACCCAAGTGTCGTCACTGGAAAAACGGGATCTCGCCACCGAGTGAATGCTCTCATCATAACGTTCTTCTGCTTCAGCTGCGACAACACAAGGTCACTCTGGCCACCACTCCCAATCCCGTGGTATCCGCGCAATCGGCGGTAGCTCCGCTTCAACGATTCAACGCTTCAACGATTTACGCGGCGAAGCCATTTTCCGCGTAACCCCGCGCCGGATTTCCTGCAGTACATGGGTGAACGGCCAGAAGTGACTTCCCACGACGGGAAGCCAAAGAAGGCCAAAACAAACAAACAAAAGGAAATTAATAATATGAAAAAACGAAACATTACATTCACAACAATTCTGCTGGTGCTTGGCTGCTTTGCGATGGGCTCGGCGCCCTCCGCGTCGGCCACGCCCACGCCCGTACCGGTTACCATCACTGCTACGTTTGATTTTGCGGGGTTTCCCAATGTAACGGGAACCTTTACCACAAGCGGGGCCCTTACAATTTCAGGACCTGCTACAATGCACGTTGACCTTAATTATAACGGTACGAGAGCTCATTGCGTGGTTACGTTGATAGCACCACTTGGAAACATCATTATTGATCAGGAATGTCAGTTTGCCACTTCCCCACCTAGGGGAAGATGGGAGATTGTAAGCGGCACAGGTGCTTATGCGAATCTTAACGGGAATGGGTCGCTTACGATGCCGCCTCCGCTTGTCGAAGCAATGACAGGGTTTATTTACCAATAAAAGGTGGGCATCATAAGATCCTGATCGCTACACTTCCGCACGAGAGCCTCTTCGGTCGTCGTGAAGACGCGCCCGGAGAGGCTCCTGGCATTCGCTGAACCGTCGCAATTCCAAGTCTCGCCATAACCGGCCGGTCAGCAAATGGCCGCAGTTCGCAATCAGCCGCCACGCTTCACCAGTGTAGCGGCTTTTTGTTTCGCTTTAAGGAAGGGCACGCGGCTGGAGAAGGCAATCGTGCCTAGTGTGCAGTGCCGCGTGTCCCAAAGAGACTAGGATTCTCATGCGCGCGCCGCAGGAGCATCCGCTCAGGTGTCGTTCCATGTCGTGCACACGCAGCGACACGTGGTGCATTCCGTTGATGGCAAGCGGATGCTTCCTCTTCATTGTATCTTCATGTCGTTGGCGCTGGCCATTCTCTCGCAGGCGTCGCCGAGTTTAAAGCCTAAACGCAACATGACACACCGAGAAGGACCGAAAAAGGCCCTGCGGATTTTTGTGTTGGCGGACACGCACAATCGTTTGCCGGAAAGCGTGAAGGAAATAGCCAAAAATGCAGATGAAATCTGGCATCTTGGAGATGTTTGCGCAGAAGCGATTCTCGACGAACTGCGCGCCATTCGACCCCGGACGATTGTTGTGCGCGGAAATTGTGACAGCAATTTTGAGTGGCCGCTGGTTGTCGATCTTGTGCGGGGCAGATTGAATTTCCGCCTCCAACACGTTCCACCGGATCAACCGCCGGGCGATGTCGATGTTTTACTGCATGGACACACGCACGTGCCGCGCAATGAAAGACGTGGGAATGTTCTGTTTCTTAATCCTGGCTGCGTCACCCGACCCAACCGCGGTTCGCCTCCCAGTGTGGCGTGGCTTAAAATCGTGGATGAAAAAATTGATTGGCACATCATCCCGCTCCGCTGACCTGGTTTCGTTCATACTGATGATCTGTCTTGATTAAAAAGCCGCGCACCGCTTTTGTTCAGCAGAGATGACGGCTTTCCTTGATCAAATATTTGTTCGCGGAAAGCAAACGCTGCTTGCACCGATGGCGCATGCGCCTAGCTGGCTGGTCCAGATCGTATCGAGTCTGATTAATATTTTCGCTCTGCTCGCCGTGTTTCTCACGCTCTTCGCGCTCATATCGGTGCTGGAGCGAAAAATTCTCGCACGGATGCAAAACCGCTATGGACCGAATCGCGTGGGGCCTTTCGGCCTTTTCCAGCCAATCGCTGACGGCATCAAAATGTTGATCAAGGAAGATATCGTCCCTGCGCGGGCTGATAAGATTGTCCACTTCCTCGCGCCTGTCCTCATCGCCGCTGTGGCGATCCTCACTTTGGGCGTAATTCCGTATGGGCGGAACATGACCCCGTTTGCCATTGACGGTGGCATACTCTTTTTCTTTGCCGTGGGATCGGCCACGGAGTTGGCAGTCTTCATGGCCGGCTGGGGCAGCAACAATAAATTTTCCATGCTCGGCGCGATGCGCGCGATTGCCCAAATGTTCAGCTACGAGCTGCCGCTCATCATCGCTGTGCTACCCGTGGTGATGGTGGTCGGCTCGCTTATGCCCGACCGAATCGTTGCAGCGCAAGCGCAATACACGTTTGGCTTGGTACCGCGCTGGTTTGTCTTCACGCCGTGGGGCGCAGCGGCGTTCATTCTATTTTTTGTGTCCGGTCTGGTGGAATCGAACCGCACGCCGTTCGACGTGCCCGAAGGCGAATCGGAAATCGTCGCCGGGCACATGACCGAGTATTCTGGATTCAAATATGCCACGTTTTTCATGGCGGAATACCTCGGGATGTTCGCCATCAGCGGGCTCGGTGTGACGTTGTTCCTCGGGGGCTGGCATGCGCCTGCGGGTGCGCTTGAGTTCCTCCCATCGTACGTCTGGTTTTTCGCCAAGCTGAGCGCGCTGCTATTCGTTTACATCTGGGTCCGTGGAACGCTCCCGCGCACGCGCATCGATCAAATCATGAATTTGGCCTGGAAATTCATGTTGCCAATGGCATTCGCCTGCGTTATCGCCGCTGCCGTTTGGCACTATGCCGGGCGCGGTTTGCGGGGATGGCTGTGGTCGCTGGTGGTGATCGCAATTGTCTATACCGCCCTGTCGATCTTGCTCGACACGCGCAGGAAGTTCGCTCCGCGCGTTTATCGCTTCGCTGAATGAACGGTGCCGCGTTTATTTTGATCGCGATTCTGACACTTGGTGCGGCGCTGGCCGCTGCAACGTTGCGGAAACTGATGCACGCTGCGCTCAGCTTCGCAGTGGCTTTGGTCGCGCTGGCGTCCTTTTTCTTTCTGCTGGGCGCAGAGTTCGTCGGCCTGGCGCTGGTGTTCATTTACATCGGGGCGGTCGCGGTGCTGATCGTTTTCACGATTCTTCTGACGCGGCGCGATGTGGGAAAAGATCGCGGGTTTAACTGGGGCGGTGTTCTCATCGCCCTCGCCGTGTTTGGCGCTTTAACGTGGTCGATTCTAAAGACGCAATCACTCGCCATTGTCGCCCCGCACATTCGCGCGCTCACCGTCAAACGAATCGGTGAAGCATTAATGACCAGTTACGTCTGGCCATTGCAATGCGTCGGGCTTCTGCTTACTGCCGCGCTGATCGGCGCGCTTGTTCTTGTGATGGAGGAGAAGCGATGACGCGCGGAATTCCAACTTGGGTAGCACACGCGTCACGCGTGTTGGCGAGCGCGTCCTCGCGGTCGCGGGCTTTCCTTGCGACTTCCTCCCGCCCAGCACTGACGAGATTCAAAGAAAAGCTTGTTTCGGCGCGACGCCGAAACCAGCACGCGAGGCGCGTGCGCTCCCCAATCCAGTTCGCCACGCAATGACCCCAACTCTCCAAGTTTTCCTCATCGTATCTGCCGCGCTGTTTTCCATCGGCTTGCTCGCCGCACTGAGCCGGCGTCACGCGATTTTCATCCTCATCGGCATCGAAATGATGCTGGCAGCGGCGAACCTGAATTTCATCGCGTTCTGGCGTTTCGCTCCGCAGTCAAAACAACCAATTGGCGTGATGATCGCAATCTTTTCCATCGCGATCTCCGCCGCCGAAGCCGCTGTTGGCCTGGCAATGGTTATTGCCGTCTATCGCCACTATCGCACGACAAACGTTGATCAATTCGACCAGCTCAAAGGATGAATTCTGAACTCGTGCTGTTGCTTGCCTGCCCCGCCGAAGCTGTGCAAAGGCGGGTGCTCGTAATCGAAAGATGAGTCGCTGGATCATCGATCATCTATGGCTGATTCCCGCGGTGCCGCTCGCGGCTTCGCTGGTAATTTTGAGTTTGTCGAGCGCGCGGCGCAAAAGCGCAGCTGCGCTGGCAGTCGCTGGGCAAATCGCCGCGCTCGCAATGTCGGTCTTGGCATTCCTGCCAACGCTGCAAACGAACAGCTTCCGCGTCGTTCAGAATTTTACTTGGTTCACTTTCGGCGATAACCCGTTGCGCCTCGGATTTGTTCTCGATCCGCTTGCCGCCGCAATGCTGATGATGATCGCGCTGGTCGGCCTGTGCATTTTTGTCTTCAGCATCGGCTACATGGCCGATGACAAACGTTTCACCCGATTCTTTGCGTACCTATCGTTCTTCTCCGGCGCGATGCTCGGGTTGGTCATCGCGAACAGCCTGCTTCTGCTCTTTATCTTTTGGGAATTAGTCGGGCTCGCTTCGTACCTGCTCATCGGGTTCTGGATCGAGCGACCGAGTGCAGCGGCCGCTGCAAAAAAGGCGTTCATTACTACGCGCATTGGCGACATGGGATTTTTTCTCGGGATGCTTTGGCTCTACAATCGCAGCGGCACACTGCTCTTTTACGATGGAGGAACCGGTTGTCTTGAAAGCGCCGGTCTCGCCCTGCTCGGCGCAAGCGCCACGTTTATTGCGCTGCTGATTTTCTTCGGCGCCGTTGGCAAATCGGGGCAATTCCCGCTGCATGTGTGGCTGCCAGACGCAATGGAAGGCCCGACGCCGGTCAGCGCATTGATCCATGCCGCAACGATGGTTGCCGCCGGCGTGTTTCTCGTCGCTCGCGTCTATCCGCTCTTCTCGTTAGGCGCGATCAACGGCGTGACCTCGTCGCTCACTGTCGTTGTATGGATCGGTGTAACCACGGCGCTTATGGCTGCGCTCATCGCGATCGCGCAGGCGGACATCAAACGCATCCTGGCCTATTCAACGGTGTCGCAACTCGGTTTGATGATGGTCTCGTTAGGCGTCGGCGGCGTCCCGGCCGGCATAATGCATCTGCTCGCCCACGGTTTTTTCAAAGCGCTGTTGTTCCTCGGCGCGGGCTCCGTGATTCACGGATGTCACGGCGAACACGACATTCGCAAAATGGGCGGTCTCCGGCGCGTCATGCCGGTGACGTTTTTCACTTATGCCATTGGGATGATGGCGCTCAGTGGCGTGCCGTTCTTTTTTTCGGGTAGCTGGACGAAAGAAGAAATTCTGCACGCCACGGCGCACTGGCCGCGATCGCATGCACCGTATTATCTGATTCTGGCCGGAGTTGTTCTCACCGCGCTCTACATGACGCGGCAAATCATCTACGTCTTTTTCGGCAACGCACGCGCTGCGTCGGACCGCGTGCACGAAAGCCCGCGCGTCATGACGATGCCGCTGACCGCGCTGGCGCTTTGCACAATTTTCTTCGGCGTAGTGCTCACTCCAGCATCGCCATGGCTGCACGCGTATCTCACCGGCGAACCTGCGCACTTCGAGATCACACGCCTGATTCAGCCGATGTTCTTCGTCTCGCTCGTGCTCGTCAGTGCCGGTGTCGTGCTCGGCATCTGGATGTATCGCAAAGCTGGCGCCCAAGCTCGAGATCGTCCGGCTGAGATCGACCCGCTCGAATACGCGCAACCGGCGTTGTTTCGATTTCTCGCGAACAAAATGTGGATCGACGAATTTTACGGCCGCACGGTGATCGCGTTCAGTTGGGCGGGCGCGCGTTTGTCCGACTGGATGGATCGCTATTTCTGGGATGGCCTCGTGCGCGGCTTCGGCGCAGTCGGCCAACTTTTCGCAATGTTCACGACCAGCGTCGATGAGCGCGGCATCAATGCCGGAGTCGATGAAACGACCGCCGGGACGCGCGGTCTGGGCCGCCTCCTGTCCACCGCACACTCGGGACAAATCCAAATCTACCTCGGCGTGGTCGCCATTGGCATGCTGGCACTGCTCCTTCTCTACGCATGGTTGGCCTGATTACGGCGATTATTTTCATCCCGCTCCTCGGAGCGCTCGCGGTCTGCACGTGGCCGCAAAGGAATTGCCGCCCAATCGCTCTGATGTTCAACGCCATCTCCGCTGCGTGTGCCTTAGGATTATGGCGGAGGTTCGATGCCACTGCGACCGGCCTGCAGTTCGTGGAACGTCATGTTTGGATTCCTGCCATCAACGCTGAATACCTCGTTGGCATCGATGGCCTGAGTCTGCTGCTGGTCCTGCTTACGTCGCTCATCATTCCGTTTGCATTTCTCGCTCAAGCCCCTCCAGACGGGGGCCGCGGGTTCTGCGCGACCATGCTGGTAATGCAATCCGCCCTCTACGGGACGTTCACGGCGCAGAATTTCGTTCTCTGGTTTTTGTTCTACGAAATGAGCCTGGTCCCTGCGTTTCTGCTGATCAAAATCTGGGGCGGTGAAAATCGTGATCGCGCGGCGACCAAGTTCTTCCTCTACACATTCCTCGGCAGCGTGGCGATGTTGCTGTCGTTCCTGGGAATTTATTTCGCCAAGGGCACGTTCGACTTTTCTGCTCTCGCCGACCTTGGAAAAAACGGTCTGCTGACCGGCAAGCTCGCATGGCTCGCTTTTGCCGGGATCTTTCTCGGGCTCGCAGTCAAAGTGCCGCTTTTCCCATTTCACACCTGGCTGCCGGACGCCTATCAAAGCGCGCCCACCGGCGTTTCGATGGTATTGACGGGCGTGCTCTCAAAAATGGGAGTTTACGGTTTTGTGCGCCTTCTGCTTCCGCTTTTCCCAAAGGAAATCAAGATCATCGGCCCGTGGCTTCTTGCGTTAGCGGTCTGTTCGATCGTCTTTGCTCCGCTGGCTGCGTGGACGCAGCGCGATTTGAAACGAATGGTCGCTTACTTGTCGATCAACCATCTCGGTTACTGCATGCTCGGCCTGTTTGCCGTAATCGCCTCACCTGTCGTTGCTGCGAGGATCGACACGCACGCAGCGTTGAGCGGCGTGTTCATGCAAATTTTCAATCACGGAATCACTGCGGCTACGCTGTTCTACTTCATCGGTTTGCTCGAGCAACGCAGCGGTCTGCGCGGCATCGACGACTTCGGCGGGTTGATGCAGCAGACTCCACTGCTCTGCGGCTGGATGAGCGTGGCAATGTTTTCATCTCTGGGTCTGCCGGGACTAAACGGATTCATCGGTGAGTTTTTAATCTTCAAAGGCTCATTCGCTATCGCTGCTTCCTTTACGGCGATTGCTGTAATTGGTCTTCTCGTCACAGCCATCGCGTTCGCGCGCGCCATGCAATCCCTGTTCAGCGGGCCACTCACAGGAAACTGCGGCGCGTTTCCCGATCTTCTCCGCAGCGAGAAACTCATCATCGTCCCTATGATATTGCTCATGTTCGCCATCGGCATCACACCGCAATTCATGTTGAACATCTTCAACACAACCGTGGCTCAAATGGCGCGGCTGTTTGCGTGACGACACTCGGATGAAAGTTGAGATCATTCCCGCAGAGCACGTGGTGCAGAAACACAACGCACAGCGTTTTCCTTCTGACTTCATGCTCCGGCTCACCGCTGATGAAGTGCGAAACTTGAGATTCCAGTTTGGAATATCAAAATGGGGCGGCCGCCGAGCGTCTCCTTACGCGGTCCCTGAGCAAGGTATTGCGATATTGTTCAGCGTATTGAACAGCAAGCGCGCTGGGGAGCGCACGCGCATCGCGTGCTGGCGATGGCGACCTCGCCATCGCAAACTTTTGCCAGACAATCTACCTTCTCGGTCGGCAACAAATTTCACCGATTGCTTTTCGGCGAGGCGCCGAAAAGGACACGCGGGGCGCGTGTGCTCCCCAGAATGATCGCCTGGACGATTTACCTCACGTTTGCGGGCGCAGTGTTGTTGATCCTTTTGCCGCGCCCGTTTGCGCGCTGGATCTCGCTGTTTACAACCATCGCAGGCTTGGCCCTGGGCCTCATCGCATTTGTCCACACTTCAATCGCAGATCTGGCGCATTTCACCACGATCGTGCGCGTGCCGTGGGTGCCGGCGCTCGGGATGAATTACCATCTCGCGATTGATGGCGTCAGCCTGACGATGGTTCTTGTCACGGGAATCTCCGCGGTGAGCACCGTGCTCTTCTCGTGGGATGTCGAACATCGGCAGAACGAATTCTTCTTTTGGTTGCTGTTAGTGGTCGGCGGCTGCTACGGCGTTTTCCTCAGCGCCGATTTGTTTTTGCTCTTCGGGTTCTACGAGCTGGTGATCGTGCCGAAGTATTTTCTCATCGCGATCTTCGGATCGACCAACAAGGAATACGGAGCGATGAAGTTGACGCTCTACTCTTTTTTCGGCGGCATGTTCGTTTTCGCTGGAATCCTTACCGCCTACGCGACCGCTGGCTCTTTGGATCTGAATGAGCTCTCCCGCTTCCAGTTTCCGGGGCAACTGCAATCGTGGGCATTTCCTGTGCTCTTCCTCGGCTTCGCTGTGCTTGCCGGTATCTGGCCATTGCATACCTGGGCGCCGACAGGCCATGTCGCCGCGCCCACTGCGGGCTCGATGTTGCTCGCGGGCATTGTTATGAAGCTCGGCTCTTACGCAGGACTCCGCGTGGCAATGAATCTCTTCCCGCAAGGATTCCAAGCATGGAGTAAGTGGATCGCCCTGTTCGCCGTGATCGGAATCGTCTATGCGGCAGCCGTTGCACTGCGCCAGCGCGACCTGAAATTTGTAATCGGCTATTCGAGTGTGAGTCACATGGGTTTCGTGCTGCTCGGTTTGGCTACAGCAAACGCGCTTGGCGTTTCAGGTGCGGTGCTGCAAATGTTTTCCCATGGCGTGATTGCGGCCCTTTTGTTCGCCGTGGCGGGACGAATGATTTATCGCCGCACGCACACGCGTGAGCTTGACGCGCTTGCCGGCATGAATCTGAGTGGCGCGCTGCCGTTCGCCGCGTTCACGTTCGTGATCGCATCGGCTGCGTCGATGGGCATCCCTGGGTTCAGCGGATTCGCCGCTGAGATCACCATTCTCATTGGCACATGGAAAACTTATCCGCTTGCGGTCTGGATCACCGGCGCGGGCATTGTGCTCGTCGCTGCATTCACATTGCGTGCCTTAAAGCAATCGTTCTTCGGCGAGGCGAGGCCAAGTGTCCTCATGCAGGAAGGTCGGGTAGCGCTGGACCTGGATTGGAATGAGCAACAGAGCATTACGCCGGCGGAGAAATGCGGAGCTTGCCTGCTGATGTCTGCAACGCTCGCAGTCGGGGTTTATCCCAAACTGCTGCTCGATCGAATCATGCCCGCCGTCGACGCGATGAGGTTTTTGAAATGAAAGCCGTTGATCTGCCGATTTAATGCTTCAACGATGAGCTATCTCGAACTGCTCAAGCTCGCGTCGACCGAAGCTGTCGTCGTCGTTACGGCGCTGGTAGTCCTTGCGATTGGCCTAACGACTCGGCGCGAGGCTACGGGTGTAACGGTGGCAACGGCGCAAGGAGATCAAAATGTAGGCGGCAGCTCTGGCGCTCGAACTAATGCGATCTGCTCGTTCATCGCCGCACTCGGGCTCGCAATCGCAATAGGCACAGCGCTGATGTTGCCGCGCAAGGCGACGCTTTTTAGCGGGATGCTTGTGATCACACCGCTGACGTCGCTGTTCAAAATTATCTGCATGGCGCTCGCTTTTTTTGCAGTCCTCCTAACGAAATCCGAAAAGTCCCTGCGTCATCCCGGCGAATATCTGGCCATTCTTTTGCTCGCAACGGTTGGCCTGATGCTCCTGGTCGGTAGCGAAGAGTTGCTCATGATTTTCATCGGACTCGAACTGCTCGGCCTGTCGCTTTATGTGATGGTCGCATTCGACAAGACGGATGTGCGTTCGGCGGAAGCGGGCCTGAAATATTTCCTGTTCGGCAGCACGTCGAGCGCGTTCACACTTTTCGGAATCAGCTTGATCTACGGAATGTCGGGGATAACCAGTCTTGCGGCGATTTCAGAAAAATTGGCCACTGTGTCAGTGCAGCCATTGCTAGCAGTTGGGATCATCATGACGCTCATCGGGTTCGCGTTTAAGATCGCGGCCGCGCCATTTCATCTTTGGGCGCCGGACGCCTACCAGGGCGCGCCTATTCCGAGCGCGGCGTTCATCGCTTCCGGTTCAAAGGTCGCATCATTCGTCGTGCTGGGGAAAATCGTTCTCGTCGGGTTTGCTCCGCTGCACGGCGACGCTGCGTGGCACGCCATGGTGGCTGGATGGTCGCCCGTGCTCGCGGCGCTGGCAGCATTATCGATACTGGTCGGCAATTTCGTCGCCCTTGCGCAATCGAACCTGCGCAGACTTCTCGCTTACTCTGCTGTCGCACACGCCGGTTACACATTGATCGGACTAGTGGCCGGTGACCGCGAAGGATTTTCCGCGGCATTGTTCTACACCACGACTTACGCCATCACACTAGTTGGCGCATTCGGAGTGGTTGCTCTGGTTCGGCGCGAAACGGGCGGCGACGATTTCTCAAACTTTTCGGGATTGATTTCGCGTTCTCCCATGCTCGCGGGCTGCATGTCGATCTTTATGTTGTCACTGGCGGGCATACCGCCGCTTGCCGGATTTTTTGGAAAATTCTACCTGTTTAGCGTCGCGCTTCGAGCCGACGCAGGCCATGGACTTCTCTGGCTCGTCGCAGTCGCGCTTTTTGGCAGCCTCATCTCGCTCTATTATTACCTAATCGTGCTGAAAGTGATTTTCGTGGATGAGCCGTCGCTTGCAATCGCTTCATCGCCCGATCACCTGTCGCCCGATTTACTGCAGCGAATCGCGGTCGCTGTGCTTGCCGCGGTAGTTCTCTTCCTTGGCTTAATGCCGGACGCGCTGGCGGCGGGGCTCCTTGCCGCCATGCCGTAGGAAATTTCTGCAGAAAAAGCGTGATTAACACTTGACTGCCGCGCTATAATTTTTGCATCAAAGCGAGAAGCACAGGCTGGAAGAGTTGATGAAGTGAAGATGGCCAGCATCAGCCAGTTCATTGATCGGCATTTCCGTCACTTCAACGCGGCGGTCTTGAAAGATGCTGCCGATGCCTACATCGCGCATCTGGAGCGCGGCGGAAAAATGATGATCACACTCGCCGGCGCGATGAGCACTGCCGAACTGGGTGTTTCCCTCGCCGAAATGATTCGCCGGGACAAAGTCCACGCCATCACTTGTACCGGGGCGAATTTGGAGGAAGACCTTTTTAATTTGGTCGCGCGCAGCCAGTACGTGCGCCTTCCGAATTATCGCGAGTTGAGCTCGCAACAAGAGGAAGAACTCCTGCGGCGTCATCTGAATCGGGTGACCGACACCTGCATCCCGGAAGAGGAAGCCATTCGCCGAATCGAGAGAGCGGTCATAGACGAATGGATCGCCGCTGCGAAAAAAAAAGAGCGCGGTTTCCCGCACGAATTCCTCTTCAAGATTCTGAGGGAATGCCGGCTCAAGAAATTTTATGAGATTGATCCGGGCGACAGCTGGGTGATCGCCGCGGCGCACAAGGAACTTCCAATGTTTGTTCCTGGCTGGGAAGATTCGACCCTGGGAAATATTTACGCCGCGCGCTGCATTACCGGTGCAATCACTGACGTGCACACGGTTCGTTCTGGGATCGAATACATGATTGAACTGGCGCAGTGGTATCGCAGGATGTCGCAGGATTCGTCCATTGGATTTTTCCAGATCGGCGGCGGCATCGCGGGCGATTTTCCGATTTGCGTTGTGCCCATGCTAAATCAAGACGTGGTCCGCGATCCCGTTCCCGAGTGGGGTTATTTTTGCCAGATCAGCGATTCCACAACCAGCTTCGGATCGTACTCCGGCGCGGTGCCAAACGAGAAAATTACGTGGGGCAAACTCAGCGTGGATACACCAAGATTCATCATCGAATCCGACGCTACAATTGTTGCACCACTCATTTTTGCCAAAGTCCTCGGCTGGTGAGCAGGGAACAGTCGAGATCGCGGAATTTTACAATTTCGACAAATAGTACGGCAGCATTTCTTGCCAGTAGTTCCAGTCGTGGCCGCGCCATTTTCCATCATCGAGCCAATGCTTGATGCCTTTTGAATTCAAAATTTCGGACAAACGATAGGATTCGTGACGCGTGTTGTCCCATTCGCCGGTGCCGATGATGATGCCCATATGGTTGTATTTCCACGGGTCGGTTATGTTTGGCAGATATTCGTACGGGCTGTTGAAGTAAATATTATCGTCGTGATAACCCTCAAAGAATGAGCTGATGTCGAACGACCCGCTCAGGCTGATCAGATGACTCACGGTGTCCGGATGACGAAAAGCGATATTTGCGGCGTGATAGGCGCCGAGGCTCGCGCCGCAAACCGCGACGCGATGGCATGAGCATTCGCGACGCGCGAGATCAAACACGTCGCGCACGATGACGTTTTCGTACGCGTTGTGGGTGCGCATCCGATCGACTGGATGAATTGATTTGTTATAGAAACCTTCGAGGTCGATCGCGTCGGGACAGTAAACCGTGGCCTTGCCATTATCGACGTACCACGCCACGGCACCGACCAGTCCAAAATCCTTATTTTCGTAATAACGGGCACCTGACGTCGGGAAAAGAATCAGCGGCAGCCCGCGCTTATCGCCGAAAACGAGCATTTCAAACTCGCGGCTTAAATATGACGTGTACCATTTGATATAACGTTCGTTCATATGCTTGGCATAGCGCCCATCTTGACTGTGAGCCGCTAAAATCACAAGCTCGCGAGCGGACGAGTCCGTGCGAGCGGCGGACCAGGAAGGTTGCGCTGGATCTCATCTTCGCGAAGCATCTCGTTTTCGATGCCCAAACACACGCTTACTGGCAATATCAAACGGCACCGCGCTTTTCACTCCAGGGTCCTGGGAAACCGGCGCGATGTGCTCGTCTATTTGCCGCCTGGTTATCGGCGTTTCTTGTCGAGACGGTACCCGGTCTTATATCTGCACGACGGGCAGAACGTTTTCGACGCCGCCACTTCGTTTGCCGGAGTCGAGTGGGGCGTCGATGAAACCGCGCAGCGATTGATCCATCGAAAACTGATCGAGCCGCTCATCATCGTGGCGGTGGCAAACATCGGCGAAGAACGAATCCACGAATACGCGCCGACGCCAGGTCTGATCGAACCGAAAGACCACCCCAGAAAGCGCAGCCGCGGCCTGGCCCGCATTTACGGGCAATTTTTGATCGAAGAATTGAAGCCGTTCATTGATAAACAATATCGAACGAAGCGAGATGCAGAATTTACCGGGCTGGGTGGATCATCGCTGGGCGGTTTGGCCACACTGGCGATGGGAATTTTGTATTCAGAGGTATTCACACGTTTAATTGTGATGTCGCCATCGATTTGGTGGGACGATTACGCGATTTTCCGCCTGGTGGGCATACTGGGTGAAAAGCCGCCGCTGAAAATCTGGCTCGACACCGGTACAGCCGAGCCGGGCTGGGAACTGGCGCGCGACTTACGCAATTACTTAATCGACAAAGGCTGGCAGCTCGATGTCGATCTTAGTTATCTCGAAGTCAAAGGCGCCGATCACAGCGAAGCCGCTTGGGCCGCGCGAGTCGAGGCGGCGTTGCGTTTTCTGTATCCGCCAACAAAATAAATTCCGCAGACCGGTGGGCTGAACCTCGCCCCTACCTTCCCACCGGCGGAACCGGCGGAGGATTAGGCGGCAACGGTTCAGGAGGCGGCGTGGGTGTCGGCGGAGCTGGTTTGGGCGGTGACGGTTGATCTGGCATGGTCCAGTCTCGTGCCATGTCGAGTGAAGTCCAGATCGAGATATCTTTTGCTGCTATTTGGGTTGGGGCACAGAGGTAAACAATTAAGAGACTTCTCAACCCGCTCGGAATGACAAATTCACTGCAGCCACTTGCCGTAAACTTGATAAATGCGAACAAAGCCGCCAATAAAATCCCAATCTTTTTGATACGAAAAAGCGCGAGTGCGCGCGGACCAGGTAAGCTCGCGCGGCGATTCCGGATGATTAGGATCGTAAACGAAATAACGCTCGACACCGGGATTCGGAGACACTGATTTTCGCTGATAAACTAGGACGGAATGATTGATGCTAAGACGCGGGTACGTGGTGAGAAAGCCAACGAAAAACTGCCCGCGCGCCAAAGCTGCATTCAAACGAGCGTGAGTCTCCTCCTGATACCCGGCGCTCTGCTGAAAAATCATGCGCGCATTGCTGATTCGGAAGTAGCTTGGCCAGCCATGGCCGATGTTTTCTTGTAAAAATTCCCGACGTGCCTTGCTCATTTCCCGCAGATCCTTGTATCCCGGAAAAACAATTCGTTGATCTTCCGGCAATGGCTCTGCCCAAGGCGCTCGGTGTGTCACAGCGCGAATGCGGGCAGCCAACGACGTATCATCTAAGGGAGCGCTGCGCGGTTCGAAGCGCGCGAACTTCTTAAATTGCATGGCTGTGCGGCATAGCACGAAACAGTGGCGCTTATATGCGTCTAGCCTCGTCGCCGACCCTTTCCGTAAAGAAGGGTGTCCTTCGTGATATTCGAACACGGTTTGGTTGGCGAAGGCGATGGTATCGCGATCGAAACGAAACTCCGCCCCTGCCGCATTCGTGCACGCCAATGTAACAGTGGCGAACGCGCCGAGCCAGCAAAAACCCGCAGATGAGCAAAAATTGCCGAGCATCACATCAAGATCGCGCCGAAGCAGTGGCCGCTTTGTCTCCGGTGAAGCTGCCGAACCGGCGAAATTTTTCGTAACGCTGCTTTAGCAGTTCATCAATCGGGATCTTGGATATCTGCGCGAGGTTCCGGCGCAGCGCGCTGCCCAAATTTTTTGCAGCCGAATCGTAGTCCCGATGCCCGCCGCCTTCCGGCTCGGGGACAATCTCATCGACTACTTCAAGCTTTAACAGATCCTGCGCAGTCAGTTTGAGCGCCTCGGCCGCTTCGGCAGCATGACGCCGGTCTCGCCATAAAATCGCCGAGCACGCTTCCGGGCTGATGACCGAATAGTAAGCGTTCTCGAGGATCAACACACGATCGGCCACGCCGATGCCCAGTGCGCCGCCCGAGCCGCCCTCGCCGATGACGGCCGCGATAATCGGCGCGCGCAGCCTGATCATTTCGCGAAGATTGACCGCAATCGCTTCGGAAATGTGGCGTTCTTCCGAACCGATGCCCGGATACGCGCCCGGCGTGTCGATCAATGAAATAATCGGCATCCGGAATTTCTCGCCCAGCCGCATCACGCGCAGCGCCTTTCGATATCCCTCGGGATGGGCGCACCCAAAATTGCGCATCACGTTTTCCTTCGTGTTACGACCTTTCTGGTGAGTAATAACCACGCAGCGCTGCCCGTCGAACATGGCGAGACCACAAGGCATTGCTCGATCGTCTGCAAAACGCCGGTCGCCATGCAGTTCGCTCCAGTCTGTAAAACATCGTTCAATGTAATCGAGAGCAAACGGCCGCTGCGTATGCCGCGCGATCTGTACACGCTGCCAGGCCGTCAGGTTGCCGTAAACCTGGCGGCGCGTGTCGCGCAGCTTCGCCTCAATCGCCGCCACGGCCGAATCAAGGTCGACATCATGCTTATCGGAATGCGTCTTCAAATCCTGCAACCGCCGTTCCAAGTCGAAGATCGGCTTTTCAAAGTCGAGCGGCTGGATGTCCATAGGCAAGGTTAAAAAGTTACAACGTTAAAAAGGTCACAACGTCCAGCAACTCGCGGCCGTGTCCATTCGGGTCCGTTTTAAGATGGTAACTCTTTTAACTTTTTTAAACTCAGTCGGTAATCGTGACAGGCGTCTTATTGTTTACAAGGCTGCTGATCTCCTCGACATCAGTGGCCGCCAGCCCAAGCCCAGTCGGCGGCGGCGGCTGATCGAGATTCGGATGCGCTGAGTCGGGCACCGAGTAGAGCGTGTGTGCCGACGCGCCCGCCAGGCGGATCCAACGCGTGCTACCAGCATAATCCTTGCTGCCAAGCCCGACGCGTTTCCCGTTTTTCCAAGCCATAGTCTCCGCAACCTTCGCCGTGATTTTCGAAGGCTTTTTCGCGGGCAACTTCACCTCACGCACGTGATATTGCTTGAAAAAGGCCCCGTGGTTCAGCACCACGATTACTTTTGCCTTCGGCTGAATCAGCAAAGAAAAATCGGGATGCGAAATGAGCAGGTGTTCGCCGATGTGCAACATCGTGCCGCTCATATTGTTCATCCGCATGATGAGTTCGGGTGTCGTTTTGAGTTTCCGTGCGATCTTTGCCAGCACGTCTCCGGAGACTACCACGTATTCTGTTTTTTCCGGCGACGGATAACGAGAGAGCAAAATGTCCACGTTCACTTCGCCGAGTAAATCCTTGGCTTCTTCAGCATGCAACCCGGCGGGATATTTTTGAATGAAAGCGATCAACGCGTCCCGTGCTTCGGCCAATTTGCCTTCCTGACGCAGTTGTGCCGCCGCCTGAAATTCGGGGAGACTGATGTCTGGTGTCGGCGCCGGTGCAACTTCCCCGCGCTGCTCCTTTTTAACTTCCATTTCTTCCTTGATGAACGCGTTGTAACCAAACCATGCGGCGCCCCCGAAGATGATCAGTGCCAGTAGCAACAGAATGAGCCACTTCATGGATGTAAGCTACGAATCGTACAGGCAGTGAATCTCAGCGCTCTCACTTAGGATCGTTTACATAAGCAGCGGGTCGTTGGCAAGGCGCGTGGCGTCTTACACGAGACCGTGATATGGGCGAGGTTCGACAACGATCAGGTTCAAAATGTGCGTCAACGGAACTGACGATTGGCGTCGAGGATTCGTTGACTCGACTTTCACGCGTCCAAGTCGCATTATTCATGCGATGCGTCTGAGGATGATTTCCCTCCTCTCAAAATGGCCGCTTGTTCGCCAAATTCGCGAACGCAAGGATGGCACCGGTCTCGAATCGATGTCGGACAAGACGCGTGCGCTGCATGCCAGGACAGATAGTGCGCAGGTCGCGCGCTCGATTTGTCCTTACTGCGGAGTCGGATGTGGGCAGCTCATTTACCATAAGGACGGGAAACTGATTTCAATCGAGGGCGACCCGGAAAGTCCAATCAGCCAGGGAAATCTTTGTCCAAAGGGCGCAGCGTCATATCAACTGCTCACGCATTCGCGACGCGAAGCGAAAATGAAATATCGCGCGCCGCGGGCGAAAACGTGGAGTGAAATTTCACTCGATCGCGCCATGGACATGGTGGCGGAGCGCGTTTGGGAATCGCGCAAGCGCACGTTTGTTCGTGAAAAAGACGGATCGGCAGTCAATCATACGACCGCGATTTGTCACCTCGGCGGCGCGACGCTGGATAACGAAGAAAATTATCTGATCAAAAAACTTTTCACCGGAGGCCTGGGCATGGTCTGTGTATCCAACCAGGCCCGCATATGACATAGCAGCACGGTGCCCGGTCTGGGCACCTCCTTTGGCCGAGGCGGAGCTACGACCGCGCAACAAGATCTAGCCAACGCGGATTGTATTTTAATCGAAGGCTCCTCCATGGCTGAGGCGCATCCGGTCGGTTTTCGCTGGGTGATGAAAGCGAAGGAGCGCGGCGCGACAATCATCCATGTCGATCCGCGTTTTTCGCGCACCAGCGCGCTGGCCGATATCTGGGTGCCGCTGCGCGCCGGCACCGACATTGCCTTTCTCGGCGGACTCATCAGACACCTCATCGAGAACGACCTCTTCTTTCGCGAGTACGTTGTTCATTACACGAATGCCTCCTGCATCTTGAGCGACGAATTCCGGGACCCGGAAGATAACGCGGATGGCTATTTCTCCGGTTGGAACGAAGAGAAGCGCGCCTACGAGGGTGACAGCTGGTTCTACAAAGGCAACGATCTGAGTCGTCCACAGCGCGACCTCACATTGCAAGATCCACAATGTGTTTTTCAGAAATTGAAACGGCATTTCTCCCGCTATACACCAGAGATGGTGGAGAAAATCTGCGGCGTTCCGCCGGAGCTCTTCCATAAGGTCGCGGACGCGCTCGTTGCAGCATCAGGGCCCGAGAGGACCGCCGCGGTTTGCTACGCAGTAGGGTGGACGCAGCATTCCAAGGGAGTGCAGATCATTCGCACTGCTGCGATCTTGCAGTTGCTGCTAGGGAATATCGGCCGGCCCGGCGGGGGAATTCTCGCGTTACGCGGGCACGCTTCGATCCAGGGTTCGACCGATATCCCGACCCTTTACGACATTCTTCCCGGCTACCTGACAATGCCGCACAAAGGCGACGAGACGCTTCAACAGTATCTCGATAAATACACGAAAAAGACCGGCCTCTGGGCGGATTACCCGAAATACCTCGTCAGCACGATCAAGGCGTATTACGGGAAGCACGCGACCGCACAGAACGATTTCGGCTACAGTTGGCTTCCCAAACTCACCGGCAACCATTCCTTCTTCGAATTTCTTTACGACACGCTCGATGGAAAGATGGAAGGCATGTTTTTGATGGGACAGAACCCAGCCGTCGGCGCGCCCAATTCGCGGCTCCAGCGAAAAGCGCTGTCGAAACTGAAATGGCTGGTCGTGCGAGACATGGTGGAAATCGAGTCGGCGAATTTCTGGCGCGAATCACCGGAGATCGAGCGCGGAGAATTAATGCCCGAGGATATCGAGACAGAAGTTTTCTTTTTCCCAGCCGCCGGTCATGCCGAAAAGGAAGGGGCATTCACCAACACGCAGCGGCTTTTGCAATGGCGCGAGAAGGCCGTTGATCCGCCCGGGGATTGTCGCTCCGACGCGTGGTTCGTTCATCAACTTGCATTGCGCTTGAAGGCGAAAGCAAAAGCATCGGACGACCCGATCGACGAACCATTGCGCGCGCTCGACTGGTGGTATCCCGAGGACGAACTCGGCGAGCCGAAAATGGAGGCGGTGCTCGCGGAGATTAACGGCTGGAAGACAGCAATTCAGCCTAACGAGTCCGGCGTTCTCTTCGAGCAAGATCGGCAAGGCCAACCTCATCACGGCCCGCAGGTGAATGGTTTCGCCGAATTGAAAGCCGACGGGTCCACTGCATGCGGCTGCTGGATTTATTCCGGCGTTTTTGGCCGCGATGGCGTGAACAAGGCAAACTCACGCAAACCCAAAGGCTATCTCGGCCACGGTTGGGGTTTCAGTTGGCCCAGCGATCGCCGGATCATTTACAATCGTGCCAGTGCGCGACCGGACGGCAGTCCTTGGAGCGAACGGAAAAAATTGGTCTGGTGGGACTCGGAAAAATGGACGGGTATAGACGTTCCGGGCTTCGTAAAGGGAAAAGCTCCGGAGTACCAACCGGATGAAGCCGCAGAAGGCTTGGATGCCATTCCCGGTGATGCGCCATTTATTCTGCACGAAGATGGACTGGGCTGGCTTTATGTTCCGAAAGGTTTGCAGGACGGGCCGTTGCCGACTCATTATGAGCCGCTCGAGTCCCCTGTCTCAAACGAACTTTATTCGCACGACACCAATCCGCCCGTGAACTGGTTTACACGTGGCGAAAATCGCTTTGCGCCGCCGGGCGATACAAGGTTTCCATTTGTGCTGACCACTTATCGGCTGACCGAACACCATACCGCCGGCGGCATGTCGCGCTTTCTCAGTCATCTCGCGGAATTGCAGCCGGAAATGTTCGCCGAGATTTCGCCGGAGTTGGCCACTCAGCTTAAGATCGACAATGGCGATTACATCTGCGTCGTTACTTTGCGCGGGGCAATCGAAGCGCGCGCTCTCGTCAGTCGCCGGATTCGGCCGTTGCGCATCAATGGCAAGGAAGTGCACCAAGTCGCGTTGCCTTACCATTACGGGACAGCCGGAGTAGTGCGCGGTGGCGCGGCCAATGATCTTCTCACCGTCTCCGGCGAACCGAACGTCACCATCATGGAAGCCAAGGCGCTCACCTGCAACGTCGTGCCCGGGCGTCTGCCGCGTGGACGCGCCTTCGGCGACTTCCTCGAGAAATACGCGCCGCAAGCAGGACTGTCGCCTATTCATCCCGAACAACCGCCGCTGGGCGCGCGCAAAGGCCGAGAAAAGATCCACGGTCACGCGCAGGAAGGAAAAACATGAGCGCGAATTTCTGGAGAGCGCACGCGTCCCGCGTGCTGGCGAGCGCGTCCTCGCGATCGCGGATTTTCTCTGTGCATTTCTATTCGCGGCTGCTTGCGAAATCCAAAGCAAAGATTGTTTCGGCGCGACGCCGGAACCAACACGCGAGACGCGTGCGCTACCCAATCCGCGTCATCCGCGCATGAAATAATGATCGGCGAGGGAACACAAAGCACGAACCAGCGCCGGCACAATTACGTGCAGGAAAATGTCGAGGTCGGCTTCTTCACCGATCCGACAGTGTGCATCGGTTGCAAAGCGTGCGAAGTCGCGTGCAAAGAATGGAACGAAGTGCCCGACGACGGCTTTACTTGGTCCGGGAATTCTTACGATAACACCGGACGGCTCGGCGCATCGACTTGGCGGCACGTCTTGTTTCTCGAACAGGACCGACCAAAGGGACAGCAAGTTGTCGGTTCGTTGGGCAATGGAGAAGATCCATTTCGCTGGGTTTTCCTTTCGGACGTTTGCAAGCACTGCGAGGAAGCAGGCTGCCTCGAAGCGTGTCCAACCGGTTCAATCGTGAGGACTGAAGTCGGCTCTGTTTTTGTGCAGAACGACGTGTGCAACGGCTGCGGATATTGCATCGTGTCGTGCCCTTTTGGCGTAATCGATCGCCGGCCGGAACCGCTGCCCGACGCCGGCGGCGCGTTTAAATGCACGTTCTGTTATGATCGACAAAAAAGCGGGTTGGTGCCCGCGTGCGCAAAAGTTTGTCCAACCGAATCGATTGTCTTTGGGCGGCTTGACGATTTGCGTGCGCGCGCGTCACAACGCGTGCAGCAGCTCAAACAAAACGGATACGACGACGCACAAGTCTACGATCCTCTGGAGACTTCAGTTCGCGGAATTCACGCGTTCTTTCTGATTCTCGGCGAACCAGAAGCGTACGGGCTTCCTCCAAAGCCACAGGTCCCGACGATTTATTTGAAATCCGCATGGACCTCCGCCATCGCGACCGCAATCGGTGCGCTCATCATAATACTGTGCGCTTTCGCATTTCTATGAGCGAACAAACAGGAAGATTGGGTAGCGTACGCGTCTCGCGTGTCGGTGAGCGCGTCCTCGCGACCGCGAACTCCCCTTGTGAATTCTCACCGCTCTTAGTCGAACGCATGAGGCCGAAACCAGCACGCGTGACGCCTGCGCTACCCAGATAGCTGTATGACTAACGAACAGCGCCTTGAACAACTCCGCGAGCAGGCGTGGGACAAGGGAATTGTCGTTGGCCGCGGCGTTGACGTCGCTGGCGGCCCGATCGCGCGCAGGCCCGGTTATTACGGCGAACCAGTCGTTAAACCGCCCGTGTGGACGTGGGAAATTCCGGTTTATTTTTTCATTGGCGGACTTTCTGGAATGGCCGCGGTCATCGCGTTGGCCGGTTTAATTTTTCACCGGAACGACCTTGCGCGCGCAGCAATGTGGCTCGCAGCGATTGGTGCAGTCTTTGCACCGGTTCTCCTTACAGCGGACCTCGGCCGCCCGCGTCTCTTTCTGAATATGCTGCGCGTTTTCAAATACAGATCGCCGATGTCGGTCGGGGCGTGGATCGTTTCTATTTTCGGCGCGTGCGCAATTCCGGGATTAATCGCGCTGGAGCTTCATGCCCTGCATGTTTTCAGCAGCGGGGTCGATCAGTTTCTCAAAATCCTCGCGGGCCTTCTCATTGCCGGCTCTGCGTTCTGGGGAATTCTGCTCGCCACTTACACCGGCGTGCTTCTCGGCGCGACCGCAATTCCTGCGTGGTTTTTGCATCGCGTGCTTTTGCCGATTCATTTCGGCGTTACGGGTTTGGGATCAGCAGCCGCGTTGCTTGAATTGCTTGGCCATCGAATCGCGCCGCTTGGCGCGCTTGGATTTCTCGCTGCCGGAATCCAGACAGCGCTTTGGATTTGGCTTGAGATTGACAAGCATGGCGCGGCCGATCGGGCGTTGCGGGAAGGCAGTTCGGGCTGGCTCATTCGAGCAGGCGAAATTTTCAGCGGCCCTCTCGCGCTCTTCTTGCGCCTGACCAATTTGGTTCCGCTTGCTGGAATTTCATTTTTACTTGGCGCATTGATTAACCGCTTCGGCTGGATTTCGGCGGGAAAAGTTTGCGCGCGCGATCCTGAAGCCGTCTTCGCCTCACAGCGCTGATGCTGTAGCCACGGGCGCTGACCGTGGCGGGTACTAGCATGGCTACCTCCAAGGCGGCCGAGGTCCGCGCCCTCGGTTACAACGAGTCCAAAATCACGCGCTCAATGTGCGAGTAGATGTTGAACGAGGGCGGACGCAAAAATCCGATCAGGGTTTGATTGCTCTGCCGCGCAAAATCGACAGCCAGCGTGGAAGGCGCTGAGACCGCAGCAACGACGGGGATCCCGGCGGCGAGCGCTTTCTGCACAATTTCGAACGACGCGCGGCCGCTCACCAGTAGAACATGTCGATTTAGCGGAAGTAATTTGTCGAGGAACGCGCGGCCAATCGCCTTGTCCACGGCGTTGTGGCGACCAATATCTTCGCGAACAATTTTCAATTCACCGTTCAAGTCAAAAATTCCCGCGGCATGAATTCCGCCGGTGCGCGCGAAATCGCTCTGCGCCTTTCGCAATTTTGTCGGAAGCGAAAGCAACGTCTCGATATCGATCCGAACATTTGCCGATTCAATCGCCGGAAAATTTTGCCGTATCTCGTCGATGCTCGTCTTGCCGCACAATCCGCAGCTGCTCGAAATCGTCCCAAACCGCTGCGCGGAGTTCAGGTTCAATTTGACGCCCTCGGCAAGACCGACAATCACTCCCTTGTCACCATCTGCCGAAATTTCTGCCATCTGGCTTCGATCGTGCACGATCGCTTCGGAAACCAGAAAACCAGCGGCGAGTTCGTCGTCGTGTCCCGGTGTGCGCATCGTCGTCGCCAGAACTTTGCGGCCGATGCGAATTTCGAGTGGTTCTTCAATAGTGAGATCATCGGGCAAGTACTCCAGCTCGCCGCTGCCTTTTCTGCGAATAATTTTTTGCGATCCGATCCCGCTTTCTTTCATGTGAAACGAAGCTTCTCAATGTTATCATGAGCGCGGTGGAAATCTGCCATCTTTACATTTCCATCGGCCATAATTTTGTCGGCCATCACGGGCGGAAACCGGACACGCATCCCATGATCGAAGTTCCGCTGATCGAATGTGTCGCAGGGCATGGGATTCGCGGTGATCGTTACGTCGATTTTAAAGACGATTACAAGGGCCAGATCACATTTTTTTCGCTGGACGTTTTCGATGAGCTTCGCGCTGCACTGAGTGTACACGATTGTTCGCCGGCTGCGGCGCGGCGCAATGTGATTACCCGCGATGTCGATCTTAACGGATTGATCGCGCAGGAGTTCGAAGTTCAGGGTGTGCTTTTTTACGGAGTACAGGAATGCAGCCCGTGCTACTGGATGGATCGTGTCATTGCTCCGGGCGCGCAGCAATTCCTGAAAGGCCGCGGCGGTCTGCGCGCGAAAATTCTCAGCGACGGCCAGCTGCAATCCACCGCGCGCATTCTCGAACAGACCGGATGAACATCAGCGCCGGCTTGCTCGCTGGCGGCGAGTCACGCCGCATGGGCAAAGACAAGCCGACAATCGTTTTTCATGGAAAACCGCTCTGGCAGATTCAACTCGATCTCCTGCGCAAACTATACCCAGCGGAAATTTTTCTTTCGGCAAGAACTGATCCAGGCTGGCGGCCTCGCGACGTGCAGTTTGTGAGGGACGTTTCCCCCTCGCGCGGTCCCCTCAGTGGACTGACCGCGTCGCTGGATCGGATACGCACGAGTCATCTGCTCGCGCTCGCCATCGACATGCCGTTCATGACTCAGAAATACCTGAAGTTTCTTTGCCATCAGATTAAGCCGGGTTGCGGTGTTCTTCCAAAGATCGGCAGTCGCGCCGAACCGCTGGCGGCAATTTATCCGCGGGAGGCGAGTCCCGAATTTCGCCGCGCGCTGGCCGGAGCCGATTTTTCGTTGCAAACACTGACCAGCCGATTGATTGACGCTGGCAAACTTCGACCAATAGCTGTTTTAGACGAAGAGAAAAAATTCTTCGTAAATCTGAACGAACCCGCTGACGTGCAATCAGGATAGGATTTGCTTGAGTGCCGCGCGCGCTGCGTGATAACCGCACATGCCGTGGACGCCGCCGCCCGGCGGAGTTGATGCTGAGCACAAATAGACGCCGGGCAACGGTGTGCGGTACGGCGTGGGACTGAGAATTGGACGCGCGATCAATTGCGCAAAGTTCGTTGCGCCGCCGCTAATATCGCCACCGGCCAAATTCGAATTCGATTTTTCCAGATCGACAGCGTTCAACGCGTGCCGGGCAAGGATACAATCGCGAAAACCGGGCGCAAACCGCTCAATTTGAGCTTCCATGCGTGCGGACACGTCGACCTTGCAACCGAACGGCACGTGACAGTAAGCCCAGAGCGTGTGCTGTCCTCGCGGAGCGCGTGTTTCGTCGAAGAGACTTTGTTGCGCGACGAGCACAAACGGGCGCTCGGGTATTTCGCCGCGCGCGACTTGGCGTTCCACGTGGGCAATTTCATCGAGCGTACCGCCGAGATGAATTGTGCCGGCGCGCTTGCATGCTTCTGCTCGCCAGGGAAGCGGCGCGCTCAACGCATAATCAGTTTTGAAGATTCCGGGAGCGTGCCGGAAATTTTCTAGGCCTCGCCGGTAACGCGCGGGCAATTTGCTGCCGGCGATACGGACGAATTGCCAGGGTGACACGTCCAGCAAAACCGCGCGCGACTTTGGTAAATCGTCGAGATTTTCGACGCAATGGTTGATCTCGATCTTGCCGCCGAGTTTGGCGAGATGATCAGCCAGCGCGTTCGCGATCGTCTGCGAGCCGCCGCTTGGAATTGGCCAGCCCACAGCGTGTCCCGCTGTGCCGAGGACGAGCGCAAACGCCGACGACACCGGCGCCTCCAGTGGCAAAAACGAATGCGCAGCGATTCCGGTAAACAACGCGCGTGCAGGCTCACGTTTGAATAAGCTCTTGGCCAGCAAGGTTGATGGACAGAGCCCGGGAATTCCAAATCGGGCGAGAGCAATCGGATGCCGCGGCAAATGCAGCATCGGTTGTAGAAATTCAGTCGCCAATTTTTCCCAATCGCGCGCGAGCGGTTTCATCAGCCGCCGGTAGGCGCGCGCATCGGCGCCTAACGAATCCGCCGTAAGATCGACATCGCGATGCAGACATGCGGCAGTCCCGTCGTCGAGTGGATGAGCCAGCGGAATTTCCGGTTGAATCCAGGTCAGCCCGAATCGTTCGAGCGGAAGCGTTTTGAAAAACGGCGAACCAGCTGCGAGCGGATGCACCGCCGAACAAACGTCATGCACAAATCCTGGCAGCGTAAGCTCCGCCGAGCGCGCGCCCCCGCCGATCGTGGAGTTGGCTTCGAGGACGAGAACCGAATATGCCGCGCGCGCCAGCGTGATCGCGGCGGCGAGACCGTTTGGTCCCGATCCAGCGACGACTGCATCGTATTCAATCGACATGTTGAAGAGGTTCGGAAAGGCAGGCCGATTGTGCGGTCGATCTGCGATTGTCTTCAGTGACGCAAAGCTCAGTTATGAAACGCCTCAGCATCATGTTGCTTCAGTTGCTCGTGAGCGCAGCCGGTCTCTGGTATGTATTTCACGACCCGCAAAAGCGAGTACAGATCGCAGACGCCCTGCGGCAAGCCGACCGAAGCTGGGTGGCAGCGGGTTGGCTTTGCTATAGCGCAGTCGAAGCGCTCGCGACCGTGCGCTGGCAAATGCTGCTGCGCATTCAAGGAATCATGCTGAGCTGGCTGCGCGCTCTCGCCATCGTGATGATCGGTCTGTTCTTCAAAATGTTTCTGCCCAGTCTCGTCGGCGGCGATGCGGTGCGGCTTTATTTTGTGCGAACGTCCGCCAAAGACACGCTTATCGCGCGGACGGTTTTAGTTGTCGCGAACAAATCCGGCAGACAACCGATCGACCGCGGCATCTTCGAGTGGCTTAAGGTTTGCCAACATTTCTCGTGCTTGGGCATCATCCCATCCGCGCAATTCTGCGCACAATTGCAACAGCCACGCTAATCCATAGGGACGCTCGAAACTGGCGCGACCTTTTCCGCGAATGTAAGCCGCTTCCTGTTTCAAGTTTTCGGCGGTAAGACTGCTGCCTATCGCGTCGCGAGCCGCTGCAGCAAACGGCGCATCAGGAAACGTCCGCAGCAGTCTCACCAGCAGCCAATGTCCGTGCACCGATGAATGCCAGTCGTAACAGCCGTAAAACGCAGGCGTGAGCCTTCGCGGAGGCGCGACATCTTCGTCGCTGTTCAGCACATGACTGATCTTGTTCGGGTACTCTTTCTCGACGCACGCCAGTGCGAGCTTTGCAAACCGTTCCGCCGCTTTCTCGTGAAATCCTGGCGCAGCATCTTTCGGTTCCGCCGCTGCGCTTATTAACCGGATGAGAATCAGCACAGATACGAAAGGTTTCATCATCATCGCCGCTAAAACGTAGCAGCCAGCCTTAAGATTTAGGTTTCTCTCTCGATCTCAGGATTCGGTCCGCAAGCTGCTGGATTGGACGTTCCAGGTTGGCCGTTGGACCTTCGCCCTGCTCAATCCGTACATTTCACCTACCGCGCTGCCCCGGGCTTAGCCACTCCGTCAGCTTGTGCGACATCGGCATCAAGCTTTTGCGTGCTTTCCTTCGCCTGCTTGTCGAGTTCACGAAACACAGCTTCCTGCGCTGCCGTTAGCCGGTCGTACGATAAATCAATCTCCGCTCCCAGATATGCAAGATGATCCCGCAGCCTGGTCCCATGGAGCAGGTCGCCTTCGCTCGATTTGATCGCCATCGCTGCAGCACTGTCGATATCCCGATTGAGAGCGGCGAGTGCGCTGGCCGCCTGCGTGTCCGTCACACTTTGTGTAGACACGGCCTTCTGCAGCTTATCGCGTGCGGCCAGAGCCTGGTTGATTTCCTTGTTCAGTGCGTCGAGATCGGCGTGAATCTGTAGACGTAATGCTAAACGCGCTGCCAGATCCTGTTGCGTAGCATGCAATCGGGGATCGAGGGCGACCGTAAAGCTCTGTTGGGTTTTCTGTCCGCCATAATCGAGCACGACCGAATATGTGCCGGGCACAACAACCGGACCCTGGACCGAATCTTCAAGGCCGCCTGCCGCGATGGGAGCATGATAGCCGGTTACCTCCGTGGCATACGGATAACGCAGGTCCCACTGGAGCGCGTTCATCCCGGGCTCGATCGCAGCGAGCTTCGCTTCCTTTTCTCGGATCTGCTGATCTGTGGGCTCCCCGCTGTGGTCCACTTCAGGCGCGGGCTTTCCCAGATGCGTGCCGGTCAGCCCTTCGGTCTCTTGTTCTTTTTCCTTTTTTTCGTTTTCTGTTGCGAGATGCAGAGGAAAGCTGCGAATCATCTTTCCCTGTCCATCGGTGAATTGGAGGGTTGCCGGAGTCTTGCCATCGTAGTTCTGAGGAATGTGGAAGAATACAGTTGCACCGAACGGCGGGTTATAGCCGGCATCGGGCGGGCGTCTTTCTTCGGGCTCGGGAAGACCGTAATCGTGAGTCAGCCACGCTTTTTGGGGAGCGAACAGGAAACTGGCGTTCGATTGCACGGCGGGGTTCTTGGTCAACTGCTCGAGAAGCGTCAGATTATCAAGCACCCAAAATGAGCGTCCGTGAGTGGCCGCAACCACCTGGCCCTGGCGTGTGTTGATTGCGATGTCGCGGACCTGAGCCACAGGCAGGTTCAGGGTGAGCGGCTGCCAGTGCGCGCCCTCGTCCAGGCTGAAATACACAGTGCTGCGAGTGGCTAGCAACAGCAGCTTGGATTCGGCGGGGTCCTGCCGAATATCGAAGACAAATTCGTCTGCCGGCAAGCCCTCTGTGATCGTAGTCCAATGCTTACCGAGATCGGTCGTCTTAAAGACATACGGTTTGAAATCGTCCCACATGTACCGTCGGGCGGTGAGGTACGCGGTTTGTTTGTCGGTGTGGGAAGGCTCAATGCAATTGATCGAGGACTCGGGCAGCCCCGGTGGGGTTACCTTCTGCCAGCTCTTCCCGCCATCCGTGGTCACGTGGACGAGACCATCGTCGGATCCCGCCCAAATAAGATTGGCATCGAGAGACGAAACCGCGAGCGCTGAAACAAGCGGATAAACTTCCGCTCCGGACTGGTCGAGATCGATGGGACCACCGCTCGGTATTTCGGTGTTCGGCTGATTGCGAGTGAGATCGGGAGAAATTTGATTCCATGTCGCGCCGTAATCGTCGCTTCTGAATACACATTGGGCCGTAGTGAACAGTTGTTTTGGGTTCGCCGGCGAAAAGAGAATGGGACGCGTCCACCCAAATCGGTATTTGAGTTCGCCTGACGATAAGCCCTCCTGATAATGCGGCCATGGGCTAACGCTTCGGAATTCGCCAGTGCGCTGATCGTGCTTAACGAAGATGGTGTAGTAGCCGCTGCCATAGGTAATTTTGGGATCTCCGGGTTGCGGCACGGCGTAGGTGCTTTCGCCATAGGCGACCTCGTGCCAGGCGCCGAACGGAATCAATCCGCCGCTATGGGCGCTCGGCCCTTCGTAGGAGCCTTCGTCCTGCTGCGCCCCGTAGATGTGATAGGGAAACTGGTCGTCAATATTGACATGATAGAATTGAGCAGTGGGTTGATTGTGCTCGGTAGTCCAAGTCTTACCGGCATCTCTCGAGATAGTCGCACCGCCGTCGTTGCCCTCGAGCAAAATTCGAGTGTCATCCGGGTTGATCCACACCACGTGATTGTCGCCGTGCGGGGTGCGCAGTTTCTTGAATGATTTGCCACCGTCATGCGAGACCCATAGCGCGTCCACCTGAGGCGCGTAGACCGTGTTGGGATCCTTGGGGTCCGTATAAATCGTCATGTAGTAAAAGGCGCGTTGGCGCAGCTTCATTTCATCGTTGACACGTTTCCACGTGGCACCGGCGTCCTCCGAGCGGAACACGCCGCCCTCTTTTGCCTGAATGATTGCGTAAACAATATCCGATTTGCTGGGCGCGATGGACAAGCCGATGCGTCCGAGAATTCCCTGCGGCAACCCAGGGTTGGCAGTGATATTGGTCCAGTGCGCACCTCCGTCAGTCGTCTTGTAAATGCCGCTGCCTGGACCGCCGCTCGAAAGCCCCCACGGCATGCGGATCGCTTGCCACGTCGCAGCGTACATCAAACCCGGATTACCCGGATCCATCACCAGACAGATCGCCCCGGTGTTGTTGTCCACGAACAAAATTTTCTTCCACGATCTGCCGCCATCCGTGGACTTGAAAATGCCGCGGTTAGGATCGGGAGCGAACACATGCCCCATGGAAGCAACGTACACAGTGTTGGGATCCCTGGGATCGACGAGGATTGCGCTGGTCGAGTGCGTATCGCGCAGGCCGGCATACTGCCACGTTTGGCCGGCATCGGTGGATTTGTAAACGCCGTCGCCCGGAATAACGGTGTTGCGGATGTCCGCTTCGCCGGTGCCGACGTAAAGAATCTCTGGATCGGATGGCGCCACCGCTATCGCGCCGATGCTGGAGCTGGGCCCCGGCAGCTTGCCATCAGTGATGTTTTCCCATTCGGCACCGTCGGTGCTCTTCCAAACGCCGCCGCCCACTGTACCGGCGTAAAAAAGATTGTTGTTTCCCGGAACGCCGGTCACGGTGACCACTCGCCCGCCGATGTACGGGCCGACACACCGCCATTTGAGCTTGCTCATCAGTGTCTGTGCAGCAACGGGTTCTGCACCTTCGGATCCTGCGAGCGTGAAAAGCAGCGCGCTTACACCGAGAATAGGAAACGTGCGAACATTCATAGCAAAGATACCTCTCATAACTCGATTCTCCTGGCCAATTTCTTTTAAATCTTGCGCATGGGACTATATAGCGCGGTTTCTACTGAAATTGGAGAGAAGCTCTTCAACGATTTCGTGAGATACTGCCGCGCTGACGGCGGCTACGCCGCACTCGCCGATGTCGTGACGAAACAGCAGCGCGACGAAATGGAAAGCTTCGCGCTGGCCGAGACATTCAAATATTTCTATCTGCTCTTCGCGCCGCCGGACACGTTGGATTTCGACAAGATCGTTTTTAATACCGAAGCGCATCCGCTTAGGCGCGCCTGGTAAGCTCAGCAGCGTCCACCTCCGCACGGAGGAATTTTCCTTTGGGGTAGCAGCAGCTACGACTCTTTATTTTGCGCTTGAATCCCGCAGTGTGGTCAAATAAACCGCAAAGCTGCCAAGCCAATGTCCGCCTGCTTGATGCCACTCCGGCTCGGACTTTCCTCTGGAAAAATCGACAATATTGCCTGAGATTGCTAACCCGAGGTTTTTAGTTTTGCCAGAAGACACTTCCACTACAGTTTTGACCGAAGGCGATGGAGCGAATGCCCCCGCCGCTACGAGTCCGGCTTCCACTGCTACTCTGGCCGCTGGTGCCAGTCCGGCTCCGGACCGGGCCGATCTGCGCCCAGAGAACATTCAAGACGCGGTGATCCGGCTCGCGGGAAACTCGCAGGACGGGATCCAAACTGCCGGCGCTTTCCTCGCGCGACTGGCTGGACGCAGCGAGCACGACGTGATGACGTACATGACTATTCCGGCCACCATTTCCGGTGGTCCGTCTATTTTTCAGGTGCGCATCGGTTCCGGCGAAGTGTTGTCAGCGGGTGACGAAGCCGATTTCCTGGTCGCGTTTTATCAGCACAGCTACCAAGACCACATCGGTTTCCTGCGCGAGGGCGGCGTCCTGCTTTACGATTCCGATAATGTCGAGCCGAACCTCGACGATAAACGTTTCGTTTATGTCGGCGTGCCGATCACTGGCCTAACGATTGAAGCGCTCGGCGGCACGGCCAAGGACAAGGGGAAAAATATTTTCGTTCTCGGTCTGATCTCCAAGATCTTTAATCTCGATGCCGAGAAGCTGAAGAAGCTGATCACCGAAAAATTCGCCGGCAAGAACGAGAGCGTGGTGAACACGGCGCTGATGGCGTTCCAGGCTGGTTACGCCTATCCGGTTGGCAACGTTCTGACGAAACATTATCGATTCGAGCACATCCCGAGAACGAGCGGCCGCGCGCAGATCTGCGTGGACGGAAACCAGGCGCTCGCATATGGGTTGATCGCCGCAGGCGTGCGCTACGGCGCCGGTTATCCGATCACGCCGTGGTCGTCCGTGATGGAAGTTTTGCGACGTGAGCTGCCGAAATATGGCGGCATTTTCGTGCAAGCCGAGGACGAGCTGGCGTCGGTTTCGATCGCGCTTGGTTGTTCGTACGCCGGTTATCTCGCCGTGACGGGCAGCGCGGGGCCGGGCATCTCGCTCAAAGCCGAAGCAATCGGCTGGGCGTCGATGGCCGAGATCCCGCTCATCATTTGCAACATTCAACGCGGCGGGCCGAGCACCGGTTTGCCCACCAACGTGGAGCAAAGCGATCTGCATCAGGCGATCTTTGGCAGCCACGGCGACAGTCCACGTGTCGTGCTCGCGCCATCGAGCGTGGAAGATTGTTTTTACATCGCGATCGAAGCTGCCCGGATCGCGCGCAAATACAGCACGCCTGTTTTCATTCTGAGCGATACGTCGCTGGCCACGCGGATTGAAGCGTTCGACGAACCCGATCTGCCGAAGCTGATGCAAAATCCCAAGCCCGATCTCACGCCGCGCGAGACGTTCAAGCCTTATCCCATCGACCAAATTACGCAACACGTCCCGCCCGGCACGCGCATCCTGGACGGAAAATATCCGCTTCTGGCCGGACTTGAACACGACGAAATGGGTCATCCGACCGGTAGTCCGAAGCTCCACATGGCCATGACGGCGAAGCGCCGAAACAAACTGCGCAAACTCGCTGAGGAACTGCCAATGCCGGAAGTTTATGGCGATCAGGAAGGCGACACATTGATGGTCGGCTGGGGATCCACTTACGGCCCGATCCACGACGCCGCGAAGATGGCGCGCGAAAACGGGGAAAAAGTCGGCGCGTTACATCTGCGCCATTTACATCCGCTGCCGAATGGCCTTGAAAAAATCTGGCCGAAATTCAAGCGCATCGTCACCGTCGAGATGAATGATCAGGGCGTTTACGGCTACGGCCAGCTAGCCACGATTTTGCGGGCCCGCTATTGCGAAGCGAAAATCCAAAGCTTCACCAAGACCGACGGTCTAACATTCCGGGTAAAAGAGATTTTGGACGGCGTTTTCAGAGGGCGCTCGTTCGCTGCGCGACATATTCCGCGCGACGGCACTGCGGTCGTTCACACCGACACCGCTCCCGAGAGCGTCAGATCCACAAGAGAGGTCGTGCCGCAGGGCGTCGGGTAACGTTACAACCTCGTCATCCACGCGATCCCAGTCTCGGGCCCTTTGGCCAAAGAAAATTCTTCAACGCGTACAACTCCAGCGCGAACGGAACGTATCCGCCATATCCCAGCACCGGCATTTCAAAGACGTGCAAGAACTCCGTGGCCGGCGTGTGATAAACCCACTTGGGAAACGAGAAATAGTTCCACATCTCCCAAAAGAAGCCGCACACCAGCCCGCCAAGTGACAGCGAGATCACGGTGCGCCAATCGCCCGCGCGTAGCTTCTCCAGAAAATGCCGCCGGCCCGTCCAATAATTGATCGGCTCCAAAATGAAAACCAGCGAAGTCCATGCAAACGGATAGAAAATTTTCGGCCAAACCAGCATCGCCGACAGCATGGCCAGTCCCACCAGAACGAGGCCGACAAACACTGCGCGCGTAGCAGGGATACACGGCCCCGAAACGAAACGTTCAATCCAACCAAAGCTGCGCATCACCTCCGCCGTCTCAAATACTGCCGGAACAACGACGGAAAACGAGATCGTGCAAAGCAGGTTGAACTGGAGCGGGCTGAACAGCTCGCGCCCGACATATTCCCAGTTTCCGGTGCGCAGATTGATCAACTCAAACAGCCACCACACCGGCGCCGAAATGAAAAAGAGCAGCACAAAATCTTTTCGTGACCGCACCCAGGTCGAACTTCCTGTCCGCAGCTGCACGAGCGCATCGACCACCAGCACGTAGCCGAGCCAAAGCGGAAAGAACAAATAAGCCGTGCGCACGCCCGGCAGCGTCCAATTCAGGGGCCAGCAAACCGCTACTAGGATCAGGCCCACCCACCCTTGCGTCGGCCACAGTGGAACGCTGCGACCAACTTTTTCGCTGACCCCTCGCAATTGTTCGCCAGTTTTCTCGTTGACCTCACGCCGATACCGCACTGGCGATATTGTTCTCCGCCACCCGATCAGTGACAAGCATTGCTCGCATTTTGCGTCCGCTGTGGTAAATATTTATTCGGTATGAGCGAGAAAGTCTTCGGCTGGGGAGCGCACGCGCGTGCTGGTTTCGGCGCCTCGCCGAAACGAACCTTGAACTTCACGTGAATACTGAATCGACTACAACGACGATTGCGGCTGACACAGCCGCCGCTACAGCTCCACGCGAGAAGTTAACGAAGAAGGCGATCACGGCCGATCACCCGACCTGGTGTCCCGGCTGCGGCGACTTCGCCGTGCTCGCCGCGTTCTACAAGGTTCTCGAGAAACGCAATCTCGATCACGAAAAGATCGTCACCCTCGCCGGGATTGGTTGTTCATCGCGGTTTCCCTATTTCGTCAACGGCCACGGCGCGCACTACATTCACGGCCGCGCCGTCCCGCTCGCCTCTGGCATCAGCCTCGCCCGGCCCGATCTCCACGTGTTCCTCTTCGGTGGCGACGGCGACGGGTTCTCCATCGGCGGCAACCATCTCGATCACGGCGCGCGCAAAAACATCAACATGACCTATTTCATCATGGACAATTTCGTCTATGGCCTGACCAAAAAGCAGACCTCGCCGACGTCGCCCATCGGTTTCAAGAGCAAGACCGACCCGACCGGCGCGATCGATCAGCCGGTGAATCCGATGAAAAAATTGATCTCAGCGGGGGCGACCTTCATCGCGCGCACCCACGCCACGCAGGTCAAACACATGATGGAAATGATCGAGCGCGCGTTCGATCACCAGGGCTTCAGCGTCATCGAATGCTTGTCTGAATGCGTCGAATTTTTTCCGGACGTGTTCGATCCGGCCGATCCGAAAAAAGGCGGCAGCTTCGAAGTGGTGCACGAAAAGAAATGGGATAACACCCCTGAGGACGAACTGCGGCACGACGTTACTGATGAGCTCGCCGCCTACAAACTTGCCCAGCTCCCGTTCCCCGGCGTCTTCGGCGTGTTCTACGAGACCGATCGTCCGACGAAAAACGCGCTCGAGAAGAAGTGGATCGAGAATACCCGCGAAAAAACCGGTGGCGCATCCGATCTCGAGCTTCTTCAGAAGACGTTCGACCGGATGAAGTGACAGCGCACGTCGCGCCTGTCATCCTGAGCGAGTCGAAGGATCTCGCATTCTGGGGAGCACAGGCTGCCGGCCTGTCCGTTTCGGCTGCCAGCTGAAACAATTGTTGTAGCAGCGGCTCGCCGTCGAAATCTTTGTCGCGTTTCGTCCGCCAACGAGTTTAGTACATCTTCTGTCCTCCACCGTGAAAGAGGCAACGATCGATACTCATTCCAAGGCGCTCAGGATTAATCTTGATCCCCGTTGGTACGGCACCTTCGCCGAGATCGGCGCGGGACAGGAAGTGGTGCGCTGGTTTTTCCGAGTCGGCGGCGCTGCGGGCACAGTCGCCAAGAGCATGTCGGCTTACGACATGAAAGTGAGCGACGCTATCTACGGCCACGCTGACCGATACGTTTCGCGCGGCCGGCTCCAAGCGATGCTCGACCGCGAATTTGACCTCGACGTGGAACGCCTGGGCCAGGAGCGCGGCGACAACACTTCGTTCTTCGCTTTCGCTGATACTGTAGTGGCGCGGAGCTATCGCGGCACCAGCGAGTGCCACGGCTGGATGGGGATCAAGTTTCAGAGCCGCGTCAACGATCAACCGAGCCAAATCGTCATGCACGTGCGCATGCTGGACGAGGAAGCATCGGCCCAGCAAGAGGCGCTCGGCATTGTGGGCGTCAACCTTTGCTTCGGCGCGTTCTTCCTAAGTCATGTGCCGGAGGAGCTCGTCGAGTCGCTGTTGGATAACCTCACCACACGTCGCATCGAGATCGACATGCTTGAGCTCAGCGGAATCGAATTTCGCAATGTGGACAACCGCATCATGGCGCTCAAGCTCGTGCAGCTGGGACTCAGCGGCGCAGCCATGTTCGGCCCGAACCGCGAGGTGCTGCAACCGTCGGACATGTTGCATAACAAAGCCGTGCTGGTCGAGCGCGGCAGTTTTCGTCCGGTTACCTACGTCAACATCGACATGTTGGAGTGCGCCCTGGCGAAGTTTAAAGAAGACCCCGCGGTGGCGGACAAGCCCATCCTCTCTCTCATGGAACTGACCATGCGCAATCTGCTGGCCGGCGGCACGGAGGTAGACCGTCGCGATTTCCTCGCGCGCGCCGACGTCCTCGCCGCGTGCGGCATGACCGTGCTCATCTCCGATTACTTTGAATATCACCGGCTCGCCGCTTATCTCTCCTGGCGGACGCACGAACGCATTGGCATCGTCATGGGTGTGCCGAGTATTTTTGAATTGTTCGACGAAAAATATTACACGCAATTGCCCGGCGGCATTCTTGAGAACTTCGGTCGACTCTTTAAGAACGATTTGAAAATTTACGTCTATCCGCTGCAGCGGAGCCCCGGCGACGATTTACAAACGATTCACACCGTTAAAGTGAAACCTGACCTGCAACCGTTGTACGACTATCTCGTCGGTCGTGGCAGTTTTGTGCAGCTCGATAATTATAATCCCAAATATCTGCCGATATTTTCACGTGACGTGCTCAAGCGCATCGCCACCGGAGACGAAAGCTGGGACCAGATGGTGCCACCGCAAGTTGCCGAGATCATTCGACGGCGCGGTTTCTTCGGATACAAGAAACATTAAAGCCCGTTCCTCCTTCCTCCTTCTTAATTCATCCTTCGTACTTTTTTTCGCGAACCTTTTTGATCTGTGTTCGGTTACATATTAAGAAAACAAAAATTATGAAATTACGTTCCTTTGTTTTAGCTGGATTACTATTTGTAACCCTGCCTTTGGCGTCGTCGGTCGCACAGGTAGGCATATCGATCAACATCGCTCCTCCGGTTCTGCCGGTAGTGGAGCAACCGCCCTGTCCGGTCGAAGGCTATATGTGGACTCCCGGTTACTGGGCCTATGGGGACGTGGATTATTATTGGGTCCCAGGCGTTTGGGTGGCTCCACCAACAGTGGGTCTGCTTTGGACACCCCCTTGGTGGGGCTTCAACAACGGCGCTTACGTGTTTAATGAAGGCTACTGGGGCCCGACTGTCGGTTTTTACGGCGGCATTAACTACGGTCACGGCTACTTCGGCGATGGCTACTGGGGCGGCCGATGGGAAGGAAACGTGTTCCGTTATAACACCGCGGTGACGCGTGTGAATACGACCGTCGTTCATAACACCTTTGTCGACCGCTCGGTGGTGAATAAAGAGGTGAACCGTAACCGTGCCAGCTTTAACGGACCCAATGGGGTGAAAGCGGAGGCGACTGCGGAACAAAAAGCCGCTGCGCAAAACGCCAAGAAAATGCCGCCAACCTCTCAACAGCTCGCACGGCAACAGGCGGCAAGCAAGGATCGCAACCTCCAGGCGTCGGTGAACAAGGGTCATCCGAATAACGAAGCGATCAAGTCATTTAATCAGACCCACGAGCACGGCAAAGGCGCCGAAGGACTAGGGGCTGCAGCGGGAGCAGGGAAAGCTGAAAACAAACCCGGGACGGTATCTGAACATGGCGGCCCGGGAGCAGGAGCAGCCAATGCTGGACAACACGGCAACAAGCACGCGACCGAAAATCTTCACGGGAACAAGCAACACCTTCAGGGAACTCAAACCAAAGGACATTCGGGCAAACCGCCTGGGTACGCAGCTTCTGCCCACGGACAGCACGGGATGATGCAAGGACCACCGCACCATCCGCAAAACCAAATGGGCGCGTATCATGCGCAAGCGGGAATGAATCGCGGCCACGCGACCGGGCAGCAGCAGCAAGGTAAGAAAAAGCAAGGCAAACCCGAACCGCACGGGTATTAGAAGCGCCGCTTCATTCTGCCTTTGCCCAAAGCTGGCGTGAAGAAGCCGGCGGCGTGTCGGATTTGGAGGTTCTCCAAAAAACTTTCGCCCAAACAAAATAGCAACGCGCCTCGCGTTGCTTTTTGCAGGGACTCGCCCAGTCGCCTCTCTTGCTGTAGCGGCGGCGGAGCCTGCCCTGAGCTTGTCGAACGGGTCAGCCGCAATCCATGTAACAAAGGGTCTCGGTTCGCTCCCGGAAGCACAGGCTGTCAGCGTGTTCAATGCCTCTCCGGATCGGCCTTTCGGCTGCCAGCCGAAGATCTTTGTCTGGATAGCGCATTGCCCGCCTGTGCGGGGGCCTCGTCCGCCACAGGACGGATTCGCCGTGGCGAACGTGTTGGCGATGGAGCCCTCGCCATCGCAAACCTATGTGATTTGTTCGCGCCGTTCTTCCAGCTGACGCGCGTGACGCCGTCCATGAAAGATCGCCAGTATCCAAACCTCGTCTTCTCGAACAATGTAATAGACACCATAGAACTTAAAGCGATGTATCGGCGCCCGGCGCACGTCCGCAAACCGGATTCGAGGGAGCAGGGCTGAATCGCTCAGCACCTGAACCGCGCGATCAACCTCGTTCAGAAACTCTTCGCCCAATCCCGGCTGGCGTTCTTCGTACCAAATCGCGGCGTCAAGCGCCTCTTGTTCAGCGAGGGGAAGCTTTTTGACGACGAAACTCATGAAGTCTCTCGCGGACGCGCTCGATGGTGCCATCCCATGGTTCCAACAATTCAGGATGTGCCAGAGCCAGGTCACGCCGGCGAATGACTTCGGCCTCTTGCTCCTCGGTCAATCCGTCCCGCTCATCGCCGAGCAATTCGTGCCGGTTCTCCTCAAACCAAACCGCCAGACGTTGCCGTTCCTCCGGTGTCAGGCCAAGAATCGCACTTTCGAGTTGTTCCAAGCTCACGTGACCCAGTTTATCAAACCTGAGCACGCTGGCGAATCACAAATTTCCTATCGATCTGGACATGTGCGCTGGTAGAATCTTTCCATGCAGCCCGATCCTCGCGATTACGAAATCCGCATTTGGTACTCGGCGGAAAAAGGCGACGAATGCTTCATCGCTCAAGTCGTCGAGTGGCCCGGCATCATGGCGCACGGAGATACGCGTGAGGAAGCGGCTCGCCAAATTCAACTCGCACTCGAAGGCGCTTTGGAAGTCGCAGCCGAACAAGGCATCAAACCGCCAGCACCGGCGCTCGCGCATGCTTCGTGACTAGCCACCTTCCGGTTCAACGATTCACATGGCAAAGCCCGAGGCGTTCGACCAACTGAAACGAGATCGCCGACTCCCTCCTTCTTAATTCTTACTTCTTACTTTCCGTGTCCTCTCGACTTCTTACTTCATCGTTGAAACTCGCTCGCTGCCCGCACTCGCTCGCTGCTACCTGCGCAGCTTTACCTTCTATGTCGCTCATCCCATTCGCTTCATTCATCCTTCTTAGTTTCCTTGCGTTCTCGCTCAATGCGGCTGCGACCCCGACGCCAACCTCGCAACCGGACCAGGCGTCAGCCATCGCGAAGATTGTTCAGGACGCGATGAAAACCGAGCACCTCCGGGCGGTTATCGTCAAGGTCACGCAGGGCGACAAAGTCGTGACGAACCAGGCGTTTGGCGAATCGATGACCGGCGTGCCGGCGACCACGGCAATGCATTTCCGCAACGGCGCCGTCGCCTTCGCTTACCTCGGCACGCTGCTCATGCAGTTCGTGGACGAGCACAAGGTCAAACTCGACGACACGATCGAGCGCTGGATGCCGACGCTGCCTGAGGCGAACAAAGTCACGTTGAAAATGTTGACGAATCAGACCTCGGGCTATCCGGACTTCGAGACCGATCCGAAGTTCCTCGCGGCCTTCAACGCGGATCCGTTCCACATCTTCACGTTTGAAGAGCGGCTTAAGTACGCATTCTCGCGCCCCATGCAATTCAATCCGGGGACAAACTGGAGCTACGCGCACACCAACTTCATGATTCTAGGCGAGATCCTGAGTAAAATCGGCAGGAAACCGCTGGACGGGCTCCTGCGCGAAAAGGTGCTCGACCCGATGGGCCTGAAAAACACCACCGCCTCGCAGACTTCCGAGATCCCAAGCCCGGTCCTGCACGCGTTCGACTCCGAGCGCCGAACCGCGCTCAAGATCCCTTCGGACATCGCGTTTACCGAGGAGTCCACGTTCTGGAACCCGCAATGGGGGACGCCGATGGGAGCGAACCAGACGACGAACATCGACGACATGATCACGACGGCGGTCAAGGTTGGCACCGGCGCGCTGTTATCGAAGTCCAGCTATGAAGCGATGACTGGCCCGCACCTGCTCGGCTTCGGGAAAAAACAGGACAACTGCGCGCCCTCCTGCGGCACGCAAACAAACGTGTACAACTACGGGTTGGGCGTGGTGCGCTCGGGATCGTGGCTGCTGCAGAACCCGCTCCTCGGCGGCTTGGGGGCGATCGAGGCGTATCTCCCCTCCAAAAAGATCGCCATCGCCGTGGCCGTAACTTTCGCACCGGAGGCATTCGACTCGCAGGGGAACTACGCAAACTCCAGTGACAAGCTGTTCCGATCGATCGGCACGTATCTCGCACCGGACGACGCGCCGCCATCTGTCCCGGCAAAAGGCTGATCATCGGTTGTGGAGATTGTTTTAGCGGCGGCGGAGCCTGCCCTGAGCTTGTCGAATGGGTCAGCCGCAAGTCTATAGCGGCCCCGGAAGCATTTGAGGTCGAAATCCTTGAGCTCCCGCACCGTGACTGCTATTATTCGAATCGTTGATGAGCGATCCTGTTAAGTACATCACGGACGATCGCGGCGAACGCACCGCCGTTGTTCTTCCAATTTCCGACTACGAAAAACTATTGGAAGACTTGGAAGATTTGGCTGTCGTAGCCGAGCGCAGGGCAGAACCCACCATTCCGCACGAGCAATTGGTTTCCGAGCT
>WNGL01000362.1_pt1 | contig 53283 bp, 50 predicted proteins | sample 5400591 | NCBI WGS metagenome assembly WNGL01 (sample SAMN13153377, study PRJNA577476) | soil metagenome | isolation source: 80 cm soil or saprolite under Garry oak tree replicate 1 | place: USA:California | collected 2016-06-15 | reverse complement strand
AGGCGGCGGCTCTCCAGCGTGATCCCGAGCAGGACAGCGCCGAAGCCGTAGCCGAAGGCGCGAGCTGCCTGGGCAGCCAGCACCAGCCGACTGTCGGGACTCAGCGTTCCTCGCCCCGGCCCAGTCTGACTAGCCACGGTTACACACCGACCGCCGGCCCGCTGAACATGAGCCGCCCATACCCATGTCTGCCGCCACGCCTCCCGGCATCGGCGGGAATGAGCAGCCATTGGTTGCGGTTTTGTGGGAACGGACGTGGGCACGTGCTGGGTTTGGCTCGGCCGGGAGCAACGGCCGTCGCCAACAACCGCCTGGATGACCGCCCCGCAGGACATGCACAATCTCACGTACAGGGAAATGACTGAAGGGAAAGGGGAAAGCCGTGGCAACCGTTCGCACCGCGACGACCCGCTGGGAGGGTCCGCTTGACGCCGGCAAGGGTTCTGTCAACCTCGACTCCTCGGGAGTGGGGAGTTTTGAGCTGACCTGGGCATCACGCGCCGAGGCGCCCAACGGCCGCACCAGCCCGGAAGAGCTCATCGCCGCAGCACATTCTGCCTGCTTCTCCATGGCTCTCGCGTTCGGGCTCGCCCAGGGCGGGCACCCGCCAACGGCCATCACCACGTCGGCGAACGTGACCTTCGCACTGCCGGACGGGATCACCGGGATTCAGCTTTCGGTCCGCGCGACCGTCCCAGGGATCTCGGAAACCGAGTTCGCCGCCGCCGCCGGTGACGCCAAGAAGAACTGCCCGGTCAGCAAGGCACTGACCGGAACGAAGATCGAGCTGTCCGCCACCCTGGAAGGGTGAGCAGCCCCGCGCGACTGCTTTCGTTCATGATCATGAAGACTTTTCGCACATAGAACCGAAAAGTCTTCATGATCATGGAACAGAAGGGAAGGGGACGCGCCGGATAAGCGCGCCAGCAGGTCCTTTGCGGCGGCGGCGATGGCGCGGGCGTCGATGCCAGCTTCCCTGAGCTGCTCGGCTGGGCGCGCGGATCCCGGCATGTTCCTCACCGCGAGCTTCACGGCCCGCGGCAACGGTTCGGCACCGTCCGCGAAAACCTCAAGCACTGCGTCGCCGAGCCCGCCCTGCGGCCAGTGATCCTCCACGGTCACGATTCGGCCCGTGTCACGCGCAGCCTGGCGCAGGGTGCCGGCGTCGATGGGCTTGACCGAGTACGCGTCAATGACGCGGACCCGGATGTCGTCGTCCGCCAGCTGATCCGCTGCGGCAAGAGCCTCGTGGACCGTGATCCCGGCAGCGACGATCGTGACCTGATCTTCCAGCGAGGCTCGCAGCACCTGGCTGCCTCCGACCGGGAACGTTTCGCCTGCTTCGTAGATCACTGGCGTGTCACCCCTCGTCGTCCGCAAGAAGCTGATCCCGTCGAGGCCGGCCATCAGGGCCGTCAAGGCCGCCGCCTGGTTGGCGTCGCAGGGGTACAAAACCGTGCTGCCATGAACGGCACGGAACAAGGCAAGATCCTCCAGGGCCATCTGCGAGGGACCGTCCTGCCCGATCGAGACCCCGGCATGGGAGCCGACCAGCCGCAGGCTGGCCCGGCTGATGGCGGCCATCCGGATGAAGTCCTGTGCCCGGCTGAGAAACGCGGCGAACGTCGCCGCGAACGGTACCCAGCCCCGCGCCTGCATGCCCACGGCTGCGGCGATCATCTGCTGTTCGGCGATGTAGCACTCGAAGAACCGCTCCGGGTGAGCATGAGCGAAGAATTCGGTTCGCGTGGAGTCGCTGACCTCACCATCGAGCACCACCACGTCGGGGCGGGCGTCTCCCACCGCCGCGAGAGCCTCACCAAAGGCCGTGCGGGTCGCTACGGCCTCGCCGGTCTGGTAGGTGGGCAGCGCCGGGGTTTTTGACCGGAACGAGGTTGGACGCTGCCGCCGCGCCGGAGGCTGGACCTCAACATGGATATTCCGGTGCCCGCCGAGGTCACGGATCGCCTGGTCAGGATCTGCCACAGGCTTCCCGTGCACACCCTCGGCATCCTCGACCGCGGACACCCCCCGCCCCTTCCGCGTCCGCGCGAGCACCGCAGTGGGCTGGCCGACTGTGGACACCGCTTCGGCGAAGGCACGGTCAATTTCAGCTGGGTCGTGACCATCGATTTCGATCGTGTGCCAGCCGAACGCCTGCATACGCCGGGCGTAAGCGGCGGTATCCCAGCCGTGCCGGGTCGGGCCGCGCTGGCCCAGCCGGTTCACGTCGATGATTGCCGTCAGGTTGTCCAAGCCAGCCCAGCCCGCATGCTCGAACGCCTCCCACACTGAGCCCTCAGCCAGTTCACTGTCCCCGCACAGGACCCAGGTCCGGTACGGGAGCCGGTCGAGGCACCTGCCGGTGAGGGCGAGCCCGACACCGATCGGCAGCCCCTGCCCGAGCGAGCCGGTCGCGAACTCCACCCACGGAAGCCTTGGCGTGGGGTGTCCTTCCAGGCGGCTGCCACGGGAGCGGTAGGTCAGTAGTTCCGCGCCGGAGATGGCACCGGCGGCCTTGAACATCGCGTACAGCAGCGGCGAGGCATGGCCCTTCGAGAAGATCAGGTGGTCGTTTTCGGCAGCCTGCGGGTCAGCGAAGTTGTAACGAAGATGGCGCGCCAGGAGCACGGCCATCAGGTCAGCTGCCGACAGGGATGACGTCGGGTGCCCAGAGCCCGCGGCCGAACTGGCGCGCACCGCGTCGATGCGCAGTTGCTGGCCGAGTTCCTCAACCGTGTGCATGAGGTCGTGATCCATCAAGACCGTGTTCGCCATTGTTTCTCCCCTTCCGGCAGCCGTGCGCGCGGCACCTCTTCGCGGGCGAGCCACACCCCCGCACGGCCGCGGTCGCGAGGCCAAAACGACTGGCTGCCCGGCAACTGGGGCTTTACACACGCTCCACACAGGAACTGAACACCCTCCGCACACGCTCGAACACCCAACGGCACGCGATCCGCACTCGCGAGGTCGCTCCCGGCTCGGCCTACGAGCGTCGTTCATGATCCTGAAGACTTTTCCGTTCTATGTGCGAAAAGACTTCAGGATCACGAAACGTGGCCGCAGTCGGCGTCAGTGGCTCGGCTGGGGAAGCTCGCAGGACACCTTTGGGTTGGCGCCAACGTAGTTGAGCGGGCCAGCCAGGATTGTCACCGCTATAGTGCTCGCCTTCCCGCAGTTAGCGGAAGACGACGTATAGTAGTGACGCTGGGCGCCAGCAATGGCTCCAATAGCGAACCAGATAACCAGGATAACCGCTACCGCACGCATGGCTTCCTCCACCCGGGAAGCGGAAGACTTGCTGGAGTCGTTACTCCGGGGGCATTCATGGTTATTTGGTACCGTACATGCCGCTGATCAAACAGCCATTACGAACCGGGGCCCAGCCCGCCCCGCAGCCCGCGGCCGCAGCCGTCCCGGAGCTGGAGCCGCGGCCGCAGCCGTCCCGGAGCTGGAGCCGCAGCCGCAGCCGTCCCGGAGCTGGAGCCGCAGCCGCAGCCGTCCCGGAGCTGGAGCCGCGGCCGCAGCCGTCCCGGGGCCGCAGCCCGCGCCGGGGCTGGCACCGGCGGTCAGCCAGGTCAGCTGGGTACTTCCCGCACCACGTCAGCCGGATCCTTGTCCCGGCGCAGGCCCTGGAACCTTGGGTGGCGCAGTTGCCCGTCCCGCGTCCACTCGGTGAAGGCGACCTGCCCGACCAGCTTCGGCTCGACCCAGTGGACCCGCGACCGTGGCAGGTTCCCGGCTGTGAAGGCCGGCCGGTCCCGCTCCAGCTTGGCCAGGTCCGCGCGCAAACTGCGCAGGCTGCGGTCGTCAAAGCCGGTGCCCACCTTCCCGGCGTACGACAGCCGGCCCGCGGGGTCGTAGTAGCCAAGCAGCAGCGCGCCGAACCCGGCCCGCGACCCCTGCGGGTCGGTGAAGCCGCCGATGACGAACTCCTGCGCGTTCTCACACTTGAATTTGAGCCAGTCCCGGCCGCGCCCGCCGCGGTACCGCGCGTCGGCACGCTTGGCGATGACTCCCTCCCAGCCCTTGTCGCATGCTTCCCGCCAGAACCGCTCCCCGTCGCGCTCCCGGTGCTCGGTGAACCGCAGCGGGCCGGAGAAGGAAAGCAACCCCCGCAGGATCCGCTTTCGCTCGCGAAGGGGCAACCCGCGCAGATCCTCCCCTTCATTGTGCAAAACGTCGAAGACGTAGTAGAACACCGCTACTTCACGGCGCAGCGCTTCGGCGGGCCTGGCCACGCCAAGGCGGCGCTGTAGGCAGGCAAAGCTGGTCTGGCCCTGATGAAAAGCGACGATCTCCCCGTCGATCACCAGCTCCCCGGGCCCCTGGGCGGCCAGCGCCTCGGCGATCTCCGGAAACGTGCTGGTGACGTGCTTGCGATTGCGGCTCATCAACCGGACCGCGGTACCACGGACAAACGCGAGGCAGCGCTCGCCGTCGAGTTTGCGCTCGAAGATCCACCCCGGATCCGAGAACCTCTCCCGGGTGAGGGTAGCGAGCTGGGGTTCGACCCACTCCGGCTGACCGGGCTTCCCAGGCATCGCTGCCACCTCGTTTCGGCAACTTCAGCGGATCGGGGCCGCCCGCGCTAGCTGTCGCGGCCCGGATCGGGCCGCCCGCGCTAGCTGTCGCGGCCCATCCCGCGGTCACGTCCCGCTGCCTGACTACCCGCGGCCCGCCCGGTTAACGGAGCCCCGTCCCCCTGCCCTCTTCGAAGCGGAGCGCACTCACTGGTTCACGCTGTGTGTATTCGCTGGTGAGTGCCCGCAATTCAGTCGCCGGCCAACAGCCAGGTTCAGGAGTGAAACGCGGAGCCAGGGTAGGGGGAAGCACGAGGGGAGAATGCCATGACTGACCGCAGCTTCGGCATTGACGGTGCCGCTATCAGGAACCGGGCCTGGGCAAGCGCGACGGACGGTGCGGTCACCGTCAGCTATGGCCAAGACCAGCGGCAGGTAAGCCCCTCAGACCATCGCCACCCGGGCGCACACGACCTACGAGACCACCGCGGACGACGACCTGGCGGCCATATTCAGGGAGAACCTCGCGGCGGAACGGATCGTGATCTCCACCTACCAGGAGATCATCCGGTGGCCCGGGGACGACGACATCACAACGAGACGGCTGATGGAGTCCATCCTCAACGAGGAGGAACGGCACGCCAACGACATCCTGGACCTGCTTGGGAGCCTCGATTGGCACGTCACGGCCAGGGTCCTCCACCAGCCCGTGAGCAGCCCCTGACATGGCCGGGCGTGCTCGCCGACCACCGTCACAATTCCCTGGCGCATTTCCAGGAGCCCTGGGAAGGAGGGTCATGAAGACCGCATCGGGGCTGACTGTTATTGCAATTGGGGCGATTCTCGCTTTCGCAGTCACCCGCCAGCCCTTCTTTATCAACCTTCACATCACAGGCTGGGCACTCATGCTGACCGGGATCGCGGGCATGTTGATGCCACGGCGCGGCTATGGGTGGCTGCGGCGGCGCACCGTCATAAGGCGGGGACTGCGCGGGCAGATCGCGCGCGTGGAAGACCAGCGGTACCCGCCCTATATCACCATCAACCCGGACAGCCCGCCTATCGAGCAATCCGCGCTTGCTGGTGGTGACACGGACGAGTTCTCTCCCGCCAACGGCGGAGTGGGCGAGCCACCGGAAACCAGCTACACCGAGGTTCGTTCGGCTGGCTACACAGAGGGTCACCCCCCTGCCAGTGCCTACCAGGCTGAGCCCCCCAACGGGGACGGCTACCAGGGCGGTTCAGGGATCGCCAACCCCTCCCCTGTGGGCAAGCGCCCGCCCAGGCGCGGCCTGCGGCGGTCACGCCAGGCACCAGCCGAAGAGATGGTTGAGGAGTTCATCGAGGAGTGATGTGGGGCCTGCGAAAGCAGGCTCCACATCACTGTTCGCACCCGCCCCGGTCATTCGCCGCGCAGTTTCGGCAGCACCTGCCTGGCGAAGAAACTCGAAGAAGCCCTCCTGGCCAGGGCCTACTTGTGAGATGTACACCTCGTCGAACCCGGCCTTAGCATAGGCCTGACGCCTCCTCCGCCGCCTCCGCGGCCCCGGACCGGTCACGCAGCGCCTGCTCAATCGCTGAAAAACGCACGCGTTCCTGCTCCAGCCGCACCGACTGCCCCAGCGCGCGGCTCACCAGGTCGCGGTAGAGCGCGGCCTCATCGCCGTGGAGTGCCTCCAGCGGTGCATCGACTGGGCTGGGCTCGCGTACCCACTGGCTGCGGTGCGCCAGCAGTGTGGCGCGGTCCATCAGCATGGATCGAGCGTGCGGAAACGTGCGCCGCACCTGGTTCAGGATGGCGAACCCGTGCGTGTCGATGTCGCCCCAGTAAGTGACGTCCAGGCGCGCGAGCCAGCCAAGCGAGTTCAGGCCAGCGACCGCGTACCCTCCGCCAAAGATCACCATCGCACCCTCGGCGGCCGGGAAGGCAAGATAGGTGACCTCGTTCTCGACCACATACGCCGCGCTGACGCCCGCCGGGGCACTGTCGAATTCTTCTGCGCGCAACGAGAGTTCGCTGAACTCGCCGCACCCCAGCTTGATGCCGTTGCCGGGCAGCCGGAGCCGGATGTACTGAGGCTTTGCCCGGAAGCGGTACCGGCGGGCAAAGTCCGAGCGGGGTGCGGCGGGATCAATCCGGCCGGGTACGGCGCGTATGGCATCGGCGGGCACTGGACCGGCCAGCCCCGCCTCAGCAGGTGCGGCATCAGGGTGGCCGGGGCCGAGTTGGAGGTCGAGCAGGTCTGTCAGGACCCCACGGTGCCGCTCGATGAACTTGGTGTCCACACCAGGCACGTCGACCTGCCGCAGGTACATACCCGGTTGCTGGCGCTGGTCGATCCACACGACAGTGGCCACGATCTGCGCCCAGCAGTCCGCCAGCCCGAGCGCCCGCATCGGGTGTGAGACCAGCCACGGGATGAGCCGGGGAGCGTGCTTCCCGGTCATGCTGACCAGGCTGGCAAAGCCCTGCACGTCCTCGCTTACTCCCAGCAAGGCCCAGAGCTGGTCGTAACTGTCCACCCACGCCCGGCAAGGGATGACGTTTGAGCCAATGACCCGGCCGCCAACCGGCGTGTATTCGACCCTCATGAGTGCCGGGTCCGCCCGGTGCCACTGCCGCACCCACTCCTGCACGTCGCCGAAGAACGCCGCCATCTCGCCAGCCGCCGGCCCCCGGACGGGGACGCCGAGCGGCTCGAAGGCCTGGCCGCTGGCGAACGCGGTCAGGAATGCCCCGGTCTGCCAGCGCTTACGGAGACGGGCCACGACGTCATCAGGTGCCGCCCAAGATCGCGCCGCCAGCCTGGATACAGCCACCTCAGGCTCCGGCAGCCGAAAGCGCACCGCCGGGCGGTGCGCGGTCGGGCGGTGCGCGGTCGGTCAATGCGGCGCCGGGCAGCGCGGGATCCGGCGGTGCGGCACCGGGCAGCGCTGCACCGGGCAGGGTGGAAGACTGCCCGAGGGCGTGCGCGACGCGGCGGGCGCGGTACTCCTCGATCGTCAGCGTTTGCAGCCGCGAGTTGTTGTGGTTGGGGTTGTCGACGAAGCCCACGGCCGACACATACGGCTCGATCACGTGGATCTTCTGGAGCGGCGTCACGATCAGCAACTGGAGCCCAAGGCGGCGGAACAGTTCCAGCGCGAACCGGGTGGACTCATCCGATCCCCGCCCGAACGCCTCGTCGATGACCACGAAGCGGAACGTTTTTGACCGTGTCGCGCCCCACTCCAGCTTGAACTGGTAAGCGAGCGAGGCAGCCAGGATCGTGTAGGCGAGCTTCTCCTTCTGGCCACCGGACTTGCCGCCAGAGTCCGTGTAGTTCTCGTACTCCGTGTCATCCTCGCGCCACCGCTCGGAGGCGGAGAAGGTGAACCAGTTGCGCACGTCGGTGACCCGCCTGGTCCACACCCGGTCGGCCTCGGTCTGCCCCTCCCGGCCCCTGAACCGCTCGATGATCCGGCTGACCTGGAGGAACTTTTGCTCGGAGTACGCGTCCGAGCCGTCGCCGGACAGCGAGTCGTCGGTGCAGGCCCGCAGTTCGTGCCGGAAGTCGCGGATATCGGTGTTTGGTGTTGGCTGGGCGTCCAGGCGGATGTAGCGCCCAGCGTTGTAATCCACCCCGACCAGTGAGGCGTTGATCGTGGCGACCCGGTCTTTGATCACGTCGGCTTGCTTGGCCAGCTGGGACTGGAACCCGGCGATGTCGCGGATCGTGTTGGTGTTCAGGTAGGTCTTGAACTGCTCCTGGAACCGCGGCAGGTCGTCGTGGACCAGGCGTTTGTGCATGTCGCGGTAGCCGCTCGCCGAATCCACGGAGTCGTCGAAGTCCGCCGTCTCCACCGGGTACTGCCTGCGGAACTCCGCCATCTTGGACACGATCCTGGTGCCGAGGCTGTGCTGCGATCTGCTCCGCTTCTCGATCAGCGAGGTCAGATCCTCCCGGGCCGCCGCGGCGGCCCGGTCGAGGTCGGCGGGCATCGTCAGCGCGAGCGTGCTCAGCGGCGGTTTGGCGAGCCGTTCGGCGATGGCAGGAAAGAGTTCGCGGGCGGGCTCGCACGCCGGGTCCGCGAGCACGTCGCGGGCGCCGGCCAGGCTCTGCGCGGCGGCCTTGATTTCGCTGTCGAGGCCGCCGATCGCGCCGGTGATCTGCTCCTGCCCGGAACCTGCCGTCTCGATTCCGTTCCGGACGGCGTCAAGCTCGCGGTTGAGCCGTTCCAGCTCGCCTGATGCCTTCTCAAGCCGCTCCTTCTCCCGCTTGAGGCGCTCGACCCGGTTGACCAGCGTCTGCCAGTCGATCTCGGTGAACTCCCTCGTCTCGGCAAGCCCGGCGAGCACCTTGCCACGCTCCACCGCGGCGTCCAGGCCAGCCTTGTGCTTCTCCCGTTCCGCGGCAACCTTGTTGAGCTGCTGCTGCACCGTGCTGGCCCGCCTGAGCAGGGCGCCGATCTTTCCCTTGTTGGTCCAGCCAAGCACGTACGAGCCGCGGTCATCGATGCGGGTGCTGTCGTTCTTTTCATGCCGGCCGCCTGCGCCCTTGATCTGGCCGGCCTTAGTGATGGCCTTCGGCGCCCGCCGGAACTCCGCCATGGTCTCAACGCAGGCCAGACCGGCCCGGATGGCGAGTTCACGCTCCAGCCACGGGAAGAACTCGGTGTCCTTGATGTCCAGCTTGGCCGACAGGAGATTCCCGGACGGGCCGGGGACCGGGCCGCGCATCACGCCCAGCGTCGCGGGAACCCGGTAGTACACGACCCGGGTGCCGAGGTGGTGCTCGTTGATCCAGTCCGAGACTGCCGGGTAATGCGCGTCGCGGACGAGGATGGACAGAGCGAAGCCGTGCAGCAGCCGCTCGGCGGCGCCCTCCCAGGCTGACTCCTCCGCGCGCACCTGGATCAGCTCACCGGCGAACGGCAGTTCCGTTTCGGTCAGGTTCAGCTCGAGGCACAGCCACTGCCGCAGGTCCAGGCTGCGCTTGGGAATGCTGCTCTTGCGGGAGCGCAGGCTCAGCAGTTCGGCGTTGAGTTCGTCGGCCTGGTCCGTGAGCGTCTTGGCGTCCACCGCGACCTCGGCGAGCCGGTTCTCACAGTCGGCACGGGCGTGGTTGGCGGCGTCGGCCGCCACGCCGATCTCCCGCCGGCGAGCAGCGAACTGCTCGCCCGTCTCCACCGGCGCCACCCCCGCCTTGGCAGCAAGCTCGCCGAACCGCTCGGCCTTCTCCATCCTGGTCTTGCAGGCTTCGTTGTCCTCGCTGATGCGGCGCTCAATCTCGCTCAGGCGGTCGCCGCCGTGGCCCGCGCGCTCAACGGTCAGGCGTTTCTCGTTTTCGCGCAGTTCCTCCAGGCGGGCCTTCAGCGCCTTCAAGTTCTCCTGGCGCTCCGCCCGTGCGGCCTCCAGGCTGGCGATGTGCCGGTCAAGAAACGCAGCCTTGCGTTTGGCGAAAAAGAAAGGAAGGGCCGAACGCTGGCGCGTGAACTGCACGATGTCGGCGCCGAGCCGGTCGTGTGTGTCGCAGTCCGCAAGCAGCGGCTCCAGCGCGGCGAGCTGAGCCTGGGCGCGGCGGACCGCTTCATGGGCTTTGGTCAGGTCCTCGAAGTGGGCGACGATCTGCTCGGTCCACTTCGAGGCATCGAAGGGCTCCAGCATGTGGCTGCGGACGAAGTCGGTGAGGTTGCCGACCGATTTCATCGACACTGTCTGGTGGAAGAGTTCCATGGCCTGCTCGGATTCGATGCCGAGCCGGCGCCGGAAGTCCTTGCCGTAGTCGGGGAAATGATCGTGAGTGCGGGCCCCGGCCGCGCGGAGCCGTTTCTTCAGCGCCACGATGTCGGTGCCGAAACCGGAGAAGTCGCTGACGACCGTGAGCGCCCGGTCGGCGGTGACGAAGAACCGGTCGGGCTGCCCGGCGCTGCCGTTCCGCAGCCAGAAGACCTGGGCCAGGGTGACGGTCGAGGAATAGCCGCGGTTGGCGAAGACCCCGAGGATTACCGCGTAAGAGGTCGCGTCGCGGAGCGGAACCGGGCGGGATGTGCCGGTGATCTCGTTCCGCTCCGATTTGTAGTAGCCCAGGACGTAGGACCGGAGGCTGCGTTCTCTCGTTTCCGCGCCCGCCGCCTTGTTGTAGGTGATGCGGTTGGCTGGCAGCAGCAGTGTGGTGATGGCATCCACCATCGTCGACTTGCCGGAGCCGATGTCGCCGGTGAGCAGCCCGTTACGGCCGTTCGCGGCGAACGTCCAGACGCGCTTGTCGAACGTCCCCCAGTTGTAGAGTTCCAGGCGCTCCAGCCGGAACCCGCTGAGCTGTCCGGCGTCGTCGGCTGGCATGCCAGCCGGGCTGAGTGCGCGGGCGGTCACGGCTGCTCCCTCCCATTCCCGCCGTCCTCGCCATCCCCGGTGACCAGCGCGGCGTACTCCGCCAGGCGGGCATCGAAGTCGGCGAGCCACTGGCCGTCCACGAACGCTTTGAGGATGCGGCGTACCTCGAACAGCGACGCGGAGTTCTTCACCGGGCGCAGGAAGCCCAGCTCGGCCGCCTTACCGATGTGCGCGTCGATCTGGTCCACCAGCCTGGCTTCGTTGGTGCTGGATGGCAGAAAGATGCGGACCATGTCGATGATCTGCTCCCGGGTCAGCATCAGCCGGGTGTCACTGTTGCTGGCGTCGAACTCGGCCAGTTTCTTGCGCAGCAGGGCCAGCAGCAGGCTTACGTGGAAGGACAGGGAACGGCGCGGAATGAGCCGCGGCAGTGGCGCATTGCCGGAGTCGGCCTCTTCGTCCTCGGGGCGCGATCGCAGGAACGCGTAGCCTTCGGCTTCGTCGATGATGACGACCAGCCCTATCACGGCCACATAGTCCCGCACCTGGGCTTGCAGCTGTAGCAGGTGCCGCCATGCCTTTTCGTGCGTGTCACGGTAGACGACGCCCTTCATCAGCTGGGTCACAGCCAGGGAGAGATCCGCTTCCGCCGGGGCGGTGGGAGCGGGCGCTGGGCTCATAGAATGTCTCCGTTTGGCATGTCAGGGCGGGTGCCGCTGATCGCGCGCGCGAAGGTCACCCTCGGCAGCGCGGCGGTCCGCTTCCGGCCATCCGTGTCGAGCCAGCTCAAGTGCTCCCTTGCCGTCTCGTCGAAGACCACGCGGAAGGTCTCGTCGGTCAGCGAGAGGTAGGTCACGAGTTCGGCGAGCCCCTGCTGCAGCGGCTGGTCACGGAGCAGTTCCGCTAGTCCTACCTGCGGGCTGCGCTGCAGCGAGCGCCGCACGCCCTGCGACAGCCGCGCTGGGTCGACGTAGACCTGCTCGAAAAGCGTGGCGGCGTCGAAACCGTCCTGGCCATGCTCGACGGAAGCGCTGTCGATGGCGGCCTTCTTGAGCGGGGAGTACAGGGGGCGTTCCATCGGCAGCGCCAACGCTGGCGAGGTGGCGCCGAGCTCGGTCATGATGCCTGGGTTTCGCTGCTCGCGCAGGGTGAGCGCGTGGGACTCGATGCTGCGCAGGATGTCGATCACACGCCGGTTCTCGAACCAGACCTGATCGTCGAGGAAGCGGCGCAGCTGCTCGGAAAGCTGCCGCACGGTCGACTGCGTGCGTTCGCCCGCGTCGAGCCAGTCGTAGTGGATGTGGCGCATCCGCGCGTCGGTGCCCCCGATCGCGGCCAGCGCGTGGACCCGGTCCAGGAGTTCGGACAGTTCTTCCTGCCGCGCCGCGGACAGCAGGAAGTCGTAGAAGGCCTGGAAGCTCTTGCCCTGGTCGGAGTCGGCGATCGCCTCCCGGTTGCCGAGGATCTCGTCGAGCAGTTCCCCCTTGGAACCGTTCCAGGCCGCGATCCGCTCCCGCAGCTTGCGGTCGAGATGCCGGAAGTTCTCCTCCACTTCGCGGAAGTCCGACAGCAGCTCGCGGGCTGTGGCGGCGAACTGCTGGTAGCGGTCGCGCTGGCCGGCGGGGTCGAGCAGGTCGATGTCACCGGCCTCCACCCGGGCGATCTCCGCGTCCAGCTCCTGGCGGCGCCGCCGGAGTTCGGCCAGGCGGATGTCCGGGTCGGTCTCGGCGCCGAACACCATCTGCCGGAGCAGGATGAAGATGGTGTTGAGGCGCGACTCGGTTCCCACGAACTCTCGCGGGCGCAGTGCCCTGACCCAGGACAGCGCCTTCTCGACAGCCGGGGTCGCGTCGAAGTGCGGCTCGTCCGAGCCTTGGGGATAGTACTTGCGGAGCCAGCCGGCCTGCGGGGTGGCCCAGGCTTCCAGGTACGCTTTCGCCGGCTTGGGGAACGCGCTCTCGCCGAGCCGCTCGTTGAGGGCGTAAAGCTCATCATCCAGCCTGCTCGCGAGGTCCGTTGCCGAGATCGAGCGGATGTTCTCCTCGACGAAGACCTTTTCGAAAAAGCTCACGATCAGCGGCGCGTTGTCAGCGCAGAGCAGCCGCCATGCTGGGCTGTGCTTACGCAGCCAGCTGACCTCGTCGAAGTCCACCGCGTCCCGCCTTCGCCATCGTCGGCCCTGGGCTGCCGTCATCCCGGTCCTGGCTGGCCCTGCCATCCGGCCCATGACGGTCGTGCCATCCCGGTCCCGGGCGAACCCGCCGGCCCGGTCCCTGACGCTGCCCAATGCTAGAGGGGGGCTCCGACAGAAGGTGGCCGGTCTGCGGGAGAGCCGGCACTGGCGGCGGCCAGGAACCGGCAGAACACGCCGACCGCGGCAGTGAAGGCGTGAGCGGGCGGCGTGGCGTACCCGACGACGATCGCTTGGCGGTGCTGGTGTCCCGGCACGGTATAGGTGGTAAGGCCTTCGATCGCGAGGCCGCGTTGAGCGGCCCGGGCCACCAGGTCGTCCTCGCGCAGGCCGTCCGGGAGCTCAACCAGGGCCTGCAGGCCGGCCGCGATCCCGGTGATCCGCACCCGGGGTGCCTGCTGGCGCAACGCGGCCACCAGCCGGTCGCGGCGGTGCCGGTAGGCAAGCCGGGCACGGCGCAGCTGGCGGCCGTAGGCCCCGGAGGAGATGAACTCGGCCAGCGTGAGCTGGTCAAGGCTGCTGCTCAGCCGGCCGAGGGTGGCTTTGGCCGCGACGATATCTCCGGCGAGCTTCGCCGGGAGTACCAGCCACCCCAGCCGCAGGCCGGGTGCCAGGCTCTTGCTCGCGGTTCCGGCATAGACAATGTGTTCCGGTGCGAGTGCCTGCATGGCACCCACCGCTGCCCGGTCGTAGCGGAGCTCACCGTCGTAGTCGTCCTCGATGATGATCGCGCCGGTCCGTGACGCCCACTCGACTGCCTGCCGGCGCCGTGACGGTTCGAGCGGCATCCCGAGCGGGAACTGGTGCGCGGGTGTGAGAAGCACCGCGTCCGCACGGTTCAGGCCGTCGACCGAGGCGCCCCCGGCGTCCACGTTCAGTGTGGTCAGCCGCAGTCCCCTGGCTGTTGCGATCCGCCGGTGGCGGGAATGGCCGTATGCCTCGGTCGCGAGGGTCGCCGCGCCCTTGGTCCGCAGTACCTCGCAGAGCAGTTCCAGTCCCTGCGCGAAACCGGAGCACACGACGATCCGCTCGTCGGTGACGGCGACACCGCGGGCGCGTGAGAGATAGCCAGCGAGGGCGGCCCGCAGTTGCGGGAGGCCACGCGGGTCGGCGTAGCCCAGCGCCTCATGCGGTGCAGTGGCAAGTGCCCTCCTGGCGGCGGCCAGCCATGCCGAACGCGGGAACGCTGACACGTCTGGCATGCCAGACCGCAGGTCGTAGCGGATGTGTGTCCCCGGTGTGCCGGGAACCGGCGCGGCGGGAACCGGAGCGGCGGGAACCGGAGCGGTGCGGGCCGTGCGGTCGGCGACCCAGGTGCCCGAGCCGTGCCGGGTGGCCAGCCAGCCCTCGGCCACCAGCTGGGCGTAGGCGTCGGCGACCGTGTTGCGGGCGATTCCCAGATCCAGGGCGAACGCGCGGGAGGAGGGCAGCCGCGTCCCTGGGGCCAGCCGCCCGCTCTGGACAGCGTCCCGCAGCGCGGTCTCCAGGCTGGCACGGACCCGTGGGCCGGTGAGGTCAAGGTGCAGATCGACGCTGGACGTGGCCCACGATGATGCCATGAAAGCGGATCATACTGCTGGTCCTGTTCCCGGGCCGTTCCGGACCAGCCCGGCCGCGGTGCCGCGCACGACGAGGCGCTGCGCCATTTTGCGCGACGCCTCATCGATCATCTCGTTCCCGAAGTTGACGGCACCGGCCCGGTGCTCGCCGGAGGCTCGCTGGTACGCGTCGAGCATCGCGAGCGCCCGGTCGAACTCCTCCTGCCCGGGCGTGAACACCTCATTGGCGATGTCGATCTGGCCCGGGTGCAGCACCCACTTGCCGTCATATCCGAGGCTGTACGAGCGGACCGCCGACTCGCGGAACCCGTCAAGGTCACGGATCCGCCCGAACGGCCCGTCGATCGCCTGCAGGCCCGCGGCCCGTGCCGCTACGAGGACCGTCATAAGCACCGCGTGCCACTGGTCGCCCGGGTACCGCGGGGAGGCCTCACCGATCGTCATCGACGGCATGCCCAGCGAGGCGGCCATGTCACCCGGGCCGAAAACAAGCGTCTCCAAGCGAGGCGAGGAGGCCGCGATCTCGCGGATGGCCTGCAAACCGGCAGCGCTTTCGATCTGGGCCTCGATGCCTATCGTGCGCGACAGCCCGGCATCCTCCTCCACCATGCGCAGCAGCTTGGCCACGAACGTCACATCCGCGGCGGATTCCACCTTCGGCACCATGACGCAGTCGATGTGCTGGCCGGCCGCCGAGACCACCTCGATGATGTCCCGGTAGCACCACCTGGTTGCCGCGCCGTTGACCCGGACGACAACCGTCTTGCCACTCCAGTCGCCAAGGCGCAGCGCCGTGATGACATTGACCCTTGCTTCTTCCTTAACGGCAGGTGCGACCGAATCTTCGAGGTCAAGGAAGACCTCATCAGCGGGCAGCGCAGGAGCCTTGGCCAGCATCTTGGCCGACGACGCGGGCACCGACAGGCACGAGCGCCGTGCTCTTTCCACAGCCATGGGTGGCCGCCTCCCCTGCGATCCGTCCTTGCCAGGCCCCGAGGCGTCCCATCATGCAGCACACCGCTTTGACACCGCACGGCAAGAGTGGCGCTATCATGGGATATCACAGGAGGTGGAGATGACTGATGTGCTGATTCGCGATGTGCCTGATGATGTCATCGCGGCCCTGGATGCGCATGCTGGCCGGTTGGGTCTTTCTCGCAGCGAGTACCTACGCCGCCGTCTTGCCCAGGACGCGGCGACGCCGGGGTCTGCGGTCAGTGTCCAGGATCTTGCACGGTTCGCCGATGTGTTTGGCGATCTGGCCGACCCGGACGTTATGTCACGGGCCTGGCAGTGACCACGTGGCTGGCCGACAAGTCCGCGCTGGTCCGTCTTGGCGCGAGCCCGGACGCTGTTGAGTGGGCGGCGCGGATCGAACGCGGGCTGGTACGGATCACGACGGTCACCCGACTGGAGGTCGGCTACTCAGCCCGGTCGGGTCCGGACCTGCGTGCCGCGCTCCAGCAGCCGCCCTTGTCGTCAATGCCAGTCGAGTACCTGACCCCGGCGATCGAGGACCGGGCGGTCGAAGTCCTCACACTCCTCGCCGATCGGGGCCAGCACCGGGCACCGTCAGTGCCTGACTTGATCAACGCTGCGACTGCGGAGCTCACCGGACTTACTCTCCTGCACGTCGACAAGGATTTCGACGTGATCGCGGAGATCACAGGTCAGCCCGTCGAACACCTGAACATACGCTGACCCAGCGCAGTCACCGCTGGTAGGAACCCGGGGTCCAGGCGCGCGTGCTGACACCGATCGCGTTCCAGGCGTTGATGGTCACGATCAGGCTGACCAGGGCGGCAACCTCTTCCCCGGTGAAGTGCGCCGCTACGGCCTGATACGCGTGATCCGGAACGTGAGTGTCGGCCAGCAGCGTGACCGACTCGGTGAACCCGAGCGCGGCGCGCTCGCGGCCGGTGAAATACGGGGTCTCGCGCCAGGCTGGGAGCCCGTAGATGCGCTGTTCGGTCTCCCCGATCGCGCGGGCGTCCTTGGTGTGCATGTCGATGCAGTAGGCACAGCCGTTCAGCTGCGAAGCGCGGATCCGTATCAGTTCCCTGAGCCGGGGATCGATGCCCGCCTTGTCGAGTTCCTTGGTGGCCGCCTTGTCGAGGTGTGCCATCGCACGGGAGAAGCCGGGCGCGAGGGTGTCGAAGTCCAGCCGGACGGGAATCTGTGGCGTGGTTTCTGTTGTGCTCATAGTTAGACCCTAGGCGGCGAGAGGCCCGCAGGCGAGGTCCATTTTCGTACCATAAGCATGGGCCACTTCGCGTGAGCGGGCAGTCCATAGCCGCAGCGCTGGCCCGAAGCCGGGCTAGCGACCGGGCCGGTCCTTGCCGGTACGGCCGTTGGCCCCGGTTGTGCCGCCCATGAGGCCGGCGCGCCGCAGGGCATCTGCCATGGCACCACCCGCACCGTCACCCGGGCGGACGCTGGCTGGCGCACCACCGCGCCCCCGGCCACGCCCGCCTGAGCGCGCCTCACGCTGACCACCCGCCGCCTCGTCCGGCTCCTTGCGCCGCGCTCCCTGGCCAGCGCCGTCCGGTTCATCGTCCAGGCGCATCGTGAGGGAGATCCGCTTGCGCGGCAGATCCACGCTCAGCACCTTGACCTTCACGATGTCACCGGCCTTGGCCACTTCACGCGGGTCGGCCACGAAGTTCCGCGCCATGGCGGACACGTGCACAAGGCCGTCCTGGTGAACGCCAATATCAACGAACGCGCCAAACGCCACGACGTTGGTGACCGCACCTTCCAGCACCATGCCGGGGGCCAGATCCTCCATTGTGTTGACGCCCTCCGCGAATGCCGCGGTCGTGAAGCCGGGCCGCGGGTCACGGCCCGGCTTCTCCAGTTCGGCGAGGATGTCAGTGACCGTCGGCAGGCCGAACCGCTCGTCGGTGAAGTTCTGCGGCCGCAGCGCGTGGAGCGCCGCCGTGTTGCCGATCAGTTCCCGCATGCTGGTCCGGGTCGCCGCCAGGATGCGCCGCACGACCGGGTACGCCTCCGGGTGCACGCTGGAGGCATCGAGCGGGTCGTCGCCACCGGGGATGCGCAGGAACCCGGCACACTGCTCGAACGCTTTCGGGCCAAGCCGCGGCACGGCCTTCAGCGTCACGCGCCTGCTGAACGGCCCGCGGGCATCCCGGTGAGCGACGATGCTGCCCGCCAGCCCGTCGCTGATGCCGGACACGCGGGCGAGCAGCGGCGCGGACGCGGTGTTGACGTCCACGCCGACCGCGTTCACACAGTCCTCCACCACCGCGTCCAGCGAACGCGACAGCTTGCCCTGGGTGATGTCGTGCTGGTACTGGCCGACGCCAATCGACTTGGGGTCGATCTTGACCAGCTCGGCCAGCGGGTCTTGCAGGCGCCGCGCGATCGATACCGCCCCACGCAGCGAAACGTCCATGCTGGGAAGCTCGCGGGACGCGTAGGCGGACGCCGAGTACACCGACGCGCCAGCCTCGGAGACCACGACCTTGGTAAGCGCCAGTTCCGGGTGTGCCTTGATCAGGTCCGCCACCAGCCGGTCGGTCTCCCGGGAGGCGGTGCCGTTGCCGATCGCGATCAGCTCGACCCGGTGCGCCGCCGCCAGCCGGGCGAGCACCGCGATGGACTCGTCCCAGTGCCGCTTCGGCTCGTGCGGGAAGATGGCCCCGGTCGCGACCGGCTTGCCCGTCGCGTCGACCACGGCGACCTTCACGCCGGTGCGGAACCCGGGATCCAGGCCCATGGTGGGCCGCGCGCCGGCTGGCGCGGCAAGAAGCAGGTCGCGCAGGTTGGCGGAGAAGACTCCCACCGCCTCGTCTTCGGCTCGCTGCCACAGCCGCATCCGCAGGTCAATCCCCAGGTGGACGAGGATCCGGGTGCGCCAGGCCCAGCGGACCGTCTCCGCGAGCCAGCGGTCCGCCGGGCGGCCCCGGTCGGCGACGCCGAAGTGCTGCGCGGCCCGGGCCTCGTACGCGCTGTACTCGCGCGGAGCCGCGGGCTCACGGTCCCCGGGCGCGTCCCCCGGGTCCAGCGTCAGGTCGAGAATCTCCTCTTTTTCGCCGCGGAACATGGCCAGGATGCGATGTGAGGGCAGGGTGGCAAACCGTTCGGCGAATTCAAAATAATCGGAGAACTTGGCACCGGCCTCCTGCTTGCCCTCCCGGACTTGCGAGACCAGGCGCCCCCAGGACCACATACGCTCGCGCAGGTCCCCGATCAGGTCGGCATTTTCCGCAAAACGCTCAGCGAGTATGGCTCGCGCCCCATCCAGAGCGGCTGTCTCATCAGCCACACCTTTCTCGGCGTCCACGTAAGCCTCAGCTGTGATTCGCGGGTCAAGGGCCGGGTCGGCGAGGAGCGCGGCGGCCAGCGGCTCAAGGCCCGCCTCCCGGGCGATCTGCGCCTTCGTGCGGCGCTTCGGCTTGTAGGGAAGGTAGATGTCTTCCAGCCGGGCCTTGGAGTCGGCCGCCATGATCCGCGCTTCGAGCGCGTCATCGAGCTTGCCCTGCGACCGGATGGACTCCAGGATCGCAGCGCGGCGCTCGTCCAGCTCACGCAGGTACCGCAGCCGTTCCTCCAGCGTGCGGAGCTGTGCGTCGTCGAGCGCGCCGGTCGCCTCCTTGCGGTAGCGGGCGATGAACGGCACCGTGGCGCCGCCGTCGAGCAGTTCGACCGCCGCCGCCACCTGCCCATCGCGTACGCCGAGTTCCCCCGCGATCCTGAGATGCACCGGCATCTGAACGGGCGCTGTCACGATCCTCATCCGCCTTTCCACGAGACGCCCTTGCATTGTGCCGCGCATCGGGCGGTGTGGGCGACGGGTGCCGGAACCCGGCCCAGATGGCCGCAGCGATGATCGTGCCCGCGAGTCACCGCTGGGTTGGCTCCGGGATGGTGCGCAGGACGGTGGCGATCTTGCGCGCCGCGGAGGGCACGTCGGCGATGGGCGCGAGCTTTTCTGCCCAGCTCCACCAGTACCAGCCGTTCCCGGCGTAAATGTCCTCGGCCAGGGCGGTGGTCAGCCGGCTGACGACGGTCAGGCGTGGCGTTTGGCCGTGGCTGGTCAGCAGGGTTGTCGCGTAATCACGCGAGTCCAGCGCCGCGGCGAGCCGCTCAAGCGCCGCCTTGGGGCTGGTGGCCTCGCGGATCACGCCCGCGGCGCTGCCCGGCTGGTTCGTGGACTCACCGCGTGGGCTGCTGGTGTGGCCGGGTTGAAGGGCTGTCACGGTGGCCTCCGTCATGGCGCGCTGATAAATGGGTGAGAGTTTCTTATGCACAGCCTGCCGGCGGGGGGCTACGTTCGGAAGCGGACCGCCCTGGGAGTCGCCCAATCGTCGGCGCTGCCGGACGGGTGTCGAAGCGCGCGGAATATGTGTCGGCGGCTTGTAGAGAGCGGCACGCAGAGAGGGGGTACGGTTCGCATGACGTCGCGGGATTTCGATCCGGCCGTGAGCCCGCTGCATGTGTTTGGCGCGATGCTGCGCTATTACCGGGTGAATGCGGGGCTGTCACAGGAGCAGTTAGGGTCGCGGGCCTTCTGCTCCGGGGACCTGGTGAGCAAGGTCGAGATGGGGCAGCGCGCGCCGACCGGGGAGTTCACGGCCGCCTGCGACGCGGTGGCGGAGCTGAACACCGGCGGGGCTCTCACCGAGTTGCGGGAGCGGCTGAAGGGGTTTCTCAAGCACCGCGCGTTCCCTGGCTGGTTCCATCGCTGGCCAGACAAGGAGGCCCAGGCCATTAGCCTGCGAACCTTCGAACTGGTGGCGGTGCCTGGGCTGCTCCAGACCGAGGAGTACGCGCGGGCCATGCTGCGGACCCAGGTGATGGCCACCGACGAGCAGATCAGCGACATGGTCACGGCGCGGATGGAACGGCAGGCGATCCTCACCCGGAGCGACCCGCCCATGCTGTGGGTGATCCTCGACGAGGGTGTGCTGCGTCGCCCGGTCGGCGGGACCTACGTGATGCGTGAGCAACTGGCCCGGCTGGTCGAGGCGGCCCGCCGGCCGAACATCGTCATCCAGGTGATCCCGTGGGAGGTCGGGGCGCACCAGGGCATGAGCGGCACCTTCGTCATCGCGAACTTCACCGACGCCTCACCGGTGGTCTACCAGGACACGGCGGCCCGTGGGCAGATCGTGGAAGACAGTGATCACCTCGCGGCTGTCACGCTGATGTGGGATACGCTCAAATCGGAGGCGCTACCCCGCGCTGCCTCCCTGACGCTGATGGAGGAAACAGCCAAGACATGGACCTGAACCGCATCGAGTGGCGCAAGGCGAGCTACAGCACCGGCAACGGCGGAAACTGCGTCGAAGTCGGCGTGGCAGCGCGTGCTGTCGCCGTGCGTGACTCGAAGGATCCCGAGGGCCCCAAGCTCGCGTTTGCCCGGGCGGCGTGGACAGCCTTCCTTGGGCAGGTGAAGGACGGGCAACTGGACCTTGCCTGAGCCGCGCTGAGGTCAGTTGCCCACTCTTTAGGGGGGTGTTCTCGTGTCCGAGAGCGCCCCGTTTCTGTCGTAAGACGGCCCCGCGTGATGTCGCCGGAAGCGCCGGGCAAGCTGGGAGCGCCCTATAATCCGGGAACGCCGTACAATCCCGGAGCGCTGGAAGCGCCGGAACGCCCGCTGTACGGGGGCAACGTCAGCACATGACCCTGCTTTGACCTGTTGCCCACCCGGTTCTCCGGCTCAGCTTCAGCTGCCCGTTCAGGGCGTGCGCGAGGCGCTGCAGTGTCGTCTCGGTCGGGTTGCCAGCGCCACGTTCGATGCGGCTGATGTCAGCCTGTGGGACACCGGACAGTTCGGCAAGCTGAGCCTGTGTGAGGCCTTGGGCGACCCGGGCATCCCGGAATTGCATCCCGAGTGCCAGACCGGCGGCGAACATCGCCCGGACCGCGGCCTTGCGCGCCTTGGTGATCTCTTTGTTCTGGCGCCTCTTACCAAGATCCCTGGCCTTGTCGTAACCGCTGAGCAACAAGATGATCTTGCGGCCAGACGTGCAGAAGAACACCCGCAGCATGATCTTCTCCGTCTTAACCGTGCTCCCGGCCGCCGCATCAGCACTAACCTGATCGCCTCTTCCAAAGCAATCCGCTTCTGCGGGGTGAGTTTCTCCATCCACGCGCGACACGGCTCACGCCCGGACTCATCGGCGTAGAACTCCACATCCCATTCCCCGGAACCAGCCACAGCGGGCCAACCTACACCTGACCAAGGACCGCTATGGAACAAAACTGCGGACGAGATCCTGGAATCACTCGGACCACTTCTGAACCGAATTAACGGCGCAGAACACTAGCTGCCGCCATAAATGATGTGATCGTTCCCGCAAAGCTCGTAGAACGGGAAATACGGCGGGCTCTTGGGGAGGTCCACGTACCAGCCGCTTCCGGCCGCCGTGGTGACGAGCCAGTACTTTGACCCGGAACCGGGTGGGCCCGTTACCGGGATGCTGTGCCCCCGGACGCGCATCCGTATGATGGCCGTGAAAAGGACCGCCGCGTGACCGGTTTTGTCGGGCCGTGCCGACACGATCCGCAGCGACGCGACCGTGAACCTGGGCATGCCCTTCAAGCTCGGCAGGAAGCACTTCCGCTGTGAGGGCATGACCGTCTGGGCAGCCGCCTGAAGATCGCCGGAGCCAAGTCCAGCCCAAAACTCCCGCACGGCCTGCTCGGCAGCGCTCGCCTGGGCTGGTGACAGGGTTCCCGACGCAGGCGGCGGCGTCATGCGCCCCGGCCCGGCGCTCCCGCTGAAACCACCGCTCGCCTGGGATGGGCTCATGACCTCAGACGCGGGCGGCGCCGACACATGCACCGGGACGCCGAAGTCATAGAAGTCGACCATCTCCGTGAACTGGGCACCCGCTGGGACACCGGAGTGCTTGCGAGGGGTAAGCGTCACCGAGACGCGGCGCACCAGCCCAGTTGCGTCGACCCATACCTGCGCGGGGACGAGGGGACCGCCAAGAGCTCTCATGAATGCCCCCGCGCCGGCCTTCGGCCCCATTTCCGCGAGGGCTTTCGCCAGATCGATCATGACCCGGTAATGGACCGTCTGAACTCCCCGGATCGTTGCGCTCCCCACCTGCGTCACACTGCTCGAGACACCCTCCAGGGAGGAGAGGATCTGCGATGGGTCGGCCGGCGTTCCGAACGGGGAAGCTGCGAACGGCAGCCCGCCTGGCATGTGCCCGCCGGTGAGATTGATCTCCACCCAGGTCTTGCCGTGTGCGAATGGCCCGCCAGCACCCGCGGGCAGCTTCATATACACGTGCCGGGGCAGGAACACCTCCTGCGAGAGCGGCCCACTACGGCCGGCTGACCGGAGGTACCCCGTGGAATGGGCGTAGTCAAACGCCCCTGCCTGCGTGAAGGTTACCGACATGCTGCCGCTGTGCATGGTCATCGACAGCGCCACCCGCGAACTCCCCCGCGCGGTCCGGGCAGCATCCGAGGCGAGCCTCGATGCCAGCCCGGCCGACGAGGCACAGCTTGCGGTGAGCACCGTAACTGCCACCAGGCTCCCCCAGCGCAGCAGAACGCGCATTGCCCTCCGCCTCCCATGACCCGGTGAGTTGACAAGCATAGGCTTCCCATTCGCGCGACGGTAGAGGCCATTAGCACGATGCTCCCAGGCGGGCCAGGGCAGGCAATCCGGTGTCTCCCGGCACGCTGCCCACGTCAAAAACGCAGGCCGCCAGCAACTGATCAGCGCCGATCCACCCGAGATCTGGTGGGGGGAGTTGCAGAGGTCACCGTTTGGTCTCCTGCGAAGGGGTAGAGGGAACAAAACGGATCACGGGGAGAAATACGATGACAACTTTGATGTGGATCCTTATTCTCATCGCGGCCCTGGTCATCGTCGGGCTGGTCGCAATGGCGGCCATGCGGCGCAGGACCACGGCGCTGCGCGCGCGCTTCGGCGATGAGTACGACCGGACGGTGCAGGCGCACGACGACCGGCGCGCCGCCGAGGCCGAGCTGGTTGGCCGGCAGAAGAAGCGTGCACAACTCGACATCAGGCCACTGCCGGAGGCCGAGCGCGAGCGTTTCGCGCAGGACTGGCGCGAGGTGCAGGAGCGCTTCGTTGACGAGCCCGCGAACGCCGTCGTGACCGCCGACAGCCTGATCGGCCGGGTCATGCGCGCGCGTGGCTACCCGGTGGACAACTTCGAGTCCCAGTCTGACCTGATGTCGGTCGACCACCCCAAAGTCGTCGAGAACTACCGGTTCGCACACGGCATCTACGAGCGCAGCCAGACGCAGCAGGCCAGCACCGAAGACCTCCGCGAAGCGATGCTTCGGTACCGGTCGCTGTTCGACGAACTGATTCAGGCCAACGGCGCCGAGGCGGCAGGCACCCGCGCCGGCGCGGCGGGCACCCCGGCTGACGCGGCGGGCACCCCCGCTGACAGGACAGCCACTCCCGCCGATACGGCAGCCGCCGACCCCGCCAGTGCCGCAGGCACCACCGCGCGCGACGACCGCGGCCAGCCGCCCGCGGACACCGGCACCCCGCCGGAGACCGGTGGAACTGGCAGCGGCCACTACGACACCATGGGCCGGAGCACACGATGAACGACGCTGAACGCGCCCGGAACACCGGGCCCACCGCAGACCAAACCCCTGCCAGGCAGGGTGATGACGACAGCTTCCTTGCGGCAACGACCAAAGATGACGCTTTCGTCCGCGAGGCCGACATAGATGATGATCCCGTCGGCGACGCCGACATGGCCATGGGCCTCGGCGCCGACCCCCCTATTAGTTCGGGCATGACGGCGGATGCCGCAGCAGCCCCCAGCTCCAGCGGCGATCTGCCACCAAGTGCTCAACTTCTCGACACCGGGGAGCGGGAGACCATCGTCACCCGCTGGCGGGAGATTCAGGCCGAGTTCGTGGACGAACCACGGGCCGCAGTCCAGGACGCTGACGCGCTGGTCACGGAGTTGATGGAACGCCTGTCCCGCGCCTTCGCCAGTGAGCTCGATCAGCTCGAGTCGCGCTGGGCCAGCGGTGAGCAGGTCTCCACCGAGGATCTTCGGCAGGGCCTGCAGCGCTACCGTTCCTTGTTCGAGCGGCTGCTCGCGGCGTAGCGGGTCGCAGCTGGCACCTCATGCCCTGCACCGCGTGGCATGGGGTGTCGTCGGCTACGACAGTGTTTCTGACTCGATCACTGGCGCCAGGATCGGGCTGATCATGGTTCCTTTGTGCGGCTCCACGGATCCTGCGGGCGCAACGAGCGCGTCCGCGACAGCCCTCAGCAGGGCACTGACCGTCGCCGTGGCAACCTGGTTCAGCAGCACCCGGTCGAGCCCGGCGCCGAACCGCCCGAGCGGGGGCCGGTAGGACCCGACCAGCGCGAGCCGGGTTTGCTGCTCTCCGGCGGGCGCGAGCCCGATGTCCGCGTCCAGCACGGGAAACAGCCCGACCGTGGCCCCGGTGGCCTCCCAGCGAAGCCCGACGGTCATGGCCTCTGCCCGGTACACCGGGTCCAGGAAGCTGACCCGGACCAGTTTGGAGGCGCCAGGGAGGTCGCCAAACGGGCCAACCCTGATCAGTGTTGCGAGCCCGTCCTGGTAGGCGGCCTCCGATGAGCCGCTCAGCTCGCCTCCGTAAACCAGCTGCGCGAGCCTGGCCCGGGCAGCCCCGAAGCCGACATCGAGCACAAGTGCATGAGCGACGAACATGACTCCAGTGAGCATCAATCGGGCGAATCCAGGCAGGGCCGAAGGTCACCCTTGCGCACGCCGGATGGCACGCCGGCCCCGGGACGAGCGGTTCCTGAGAGCCGCTTTCACCGCCGTGACTGCCTTGGCGTCCGAGTCGGAGCACGTCGGCCAGCGCTTCCTTGATCGGGTCAATTGCCAGCAGCGGCCAGCCGAGGTCGGCGGCCACCGCCGCGGCGATGGTCGACTTGCCGGTTCCTGGTGCACCCGACACCACAATCAGGGTCATACCTGCCCTCTGGTCTCGTCGCAGTAGCCCGCTCAGTTTGACCGACCGTGCCGTTCACCCGACCGTGCGGTACCGGGTCGCCGCCCGCCCTGGCTCTCCCATGCACCTGCGCCAGCGCTGGTGGAGGCGCGGTGAACCGTGACAGAACTGGGCCTAAAGACAGGACGGGAACTGCCAGGAGTTCTTCCAGGCAGGCGGCGACCTGCCCGGTTTCGATGAGGAAAGCGTCGTGGCCGTACGGGGACGTGATGACGCGCACCGGCCCGGCACCGGGAATGCCAGCTGCCAGGCGGTCCTGCTGGGCAAGCAGGTAGAGCCGGTCACTGTCGATCCCCGCAACGATCGTCTGTGCCGTCACCCGCCGCAGCGCGGCCACTGTGCCGCCCCGGTTGCGGCCAACATCGTGACAGTTCATCGCCTCGGTCAGGGTGACGTAACTGCCCGCATCGAACCGCCGGGCCAGCTTGTGCGCGTGATGGTCCAGGTAGGACTCCACGACATAGCGTCCCCCTTCCCATGGGTGCCCGTCGCCTTGGAGGCTCCGCCCGAAGCGGGCCGCGAGTTCCGGCTCGCTGCGGTAGGTGACGTGGGCGATCCGGCGGGCGATCCCCAGTCCCCGGTGGGGTCCATGCCCAGCCGGGGCGTCGTGGTAGTCACCACCGTGCCAGCCGGGATCAGCCCGGATGGCGTGCAGTTGCGGTGCGGTCCAGGCGATCTGTTCAGCGGAAGCAGCGGCGGGGCAAGCAAGTACGAGCAACGACTCGACCCGGTCCGGGAAGCTGATGGCCCATTCCAGTGCCCGCATGCCTCCCATCGAGCCGCCCAGGACCAGTGCCCAGCGCCTGATGCCGAGCGCATCGGCCAGCGCGGCCTCGGCGGCCACCTGGTCACGGATGGTCAGGAACGGAAACCGGCTCCCCCACGCCCTGGCGTCCGGCGCCATGGCAGCCGGCCCACTACTGCCCTGGCAGCCACCTAGCACGTTCGGCGCAACGATGTACCACGCCGCCGGGTCGAGCGCCCGCCCGGGCCCGATCAGCCTGCGCCACCATCCCGGGCTGGGATGCCCGGGTTCGGCGGGTCCCGTGACGTGGCTGTCGCCTGTGAGCGCGTGCAGGATGAGCACGCCGTTGGACCCGTCGCCCCTCGGCGCTCCCCACGTTTCGTAGGCCAGCCGCACGCACGGCAGCATGCCGCCGGCCTCCAGCAGGAGCGGGTCTCGCAGCGTTACCCACTGCCGGTGCCCCGGCGGGTCTCCCTCCCGCCACGCTCCCGTGGCGGGAGGGAGACCCGTGCCCGTACTCATCGTCAGCTCACCGACTTGACGGCGCGGAACCCTGTCTCCAGGTCGGCTTTGAGGTCCTCGACTCCCTCGATGCCTACCGAGAGCCGGACCAATCCTGGTGTCACCCCGGTGGCGAGCTGCTCTGCGGGTGAGAGCTGGGCATGCGTCGTGCTGGCCGGGTGGACGATCAGGCTTCGCACGTCACCGATGTTCGCTAGGTGGCTGAACAGGTCGACCGAGTCCACGAACCGCCGTCCGGTCGCCACGCCGCCGCGCAGTTCGAAGGCGAGGACCGCCCCCGCGCCCCCAGGCAGGTACTTCTGGGCTGCCGTGTGCCACGGGCTGGACGGCAGGCCCGCGTAGTGGACCGTCTCGACCCCGTCGCGCGATTCCAGCCACTCGGCCAGCGCCTGCGCGTTCGCCGTGTGCCGCTCCAGCCGCAGCGACAGCGTCTCCAGGCCCTGCAGCAGCAGGAAGCTGCTGAACGGTGAGATCGCCGGGCCGAGGTCGCGCAGCAACTGCACGCGCAGCTTGGTTGCGAATGCCCCCGGGCCAAGGGCCGGCCAGTACCGCACCCCGTGGTAGCTGGGGTCCGGTTCGACGAAGCCGGGGAAGCGTGCCGCGTGGGCGCCGAAGTCGAAGGTGCCACCGTCCACCACAATGCCGGCGATCACCGTGCCGTGGCCGCCGATGAACTTCGTGGCGGAGTGCACGACGATGTCCGCACCGTGCTGGAGGGGCCGGGACAGGTAGGGGGTGGGCACTGTATTGTCCACGGCCAGCGGCACCCCCGTTTCGTGCGCGACACCCGCGACGGCCTCGATGTCCAGGACATTGCTGCGCGGGTTGCCGATGGTTTCGGCGAAGAACAGCTTGGTCTGTGGCCGCGCGGCCGCCCGCCACCCATCAAGGTCGTCCGGGTCCTCGACGAACGTGACCTCTATCCCCAGCCTGGGCAGGGTGTGGCGGAACAGGTTGTAGGTTCCCCCGTACAGCGAGGCGCTGGACACCACGTGGTCACCGGCAGCTGCGAGCGTGAGCACGGTAAGGGTCTCCGCCGCCTGGCCGGAAGCCAGAGCCACCGCGGCAACGCCCCCTTCGAGTGCGGCCAGCCGCGCCTCCACCACCCCGGTGGTCGGGTTCATGATGCGTGTGTAGATGTTGCCCTGTTCGGCCAGGCTGAACAGGTTCGCAGCGTGCTCGGTGTCCCGGAAGACGTACGAGGTCGTCTGATAGATGGGCACGGCGCGGGATCCGGTCGCTGGATCGGGAACAGCTCCGGCGTGCACTTGTTTGGTCTCAAAGGACCAGGCGGAGCCGCCTGGGTCCAGGTTCTTGCCGGTCATGGGGTTGCTCCTTGCGGGGACGGGATGAGGGCAGGACGCCGGGCGGATGAACTCGCTCAGGCGCGCGTAGAAGCGATCGGGGATGGGGGCGTAAGCCTTCACACGGGCGGCGCGGAGCGCCCTGCCCGGGGATTTGATCGGTCAGAGGGCCCGACAGCGTTCGTCGAACATTCGCCGCACGTGCGCGCCGGTCATTGGCAGCGCAAAGCGATGGTTCGCGAGCAACGTGGGCTGGTGCGGGCGAGACATGCGAGGACGTTACAACGAGCACCCGGACGCCAGACAGGGCCCAAGGTCCCGGTCCGGCGCTTGGCTCAGCCCGGCCGCGCAGATCAGCCCCGTGCCTAGATCAGCCCAGTGCCTAGATCAGCCCAGCGCCTAGATCAGCCCCGCGTCGGAGGCGCGAACGACGGCTTGCAGCCGCGACGAGGCGTTCAGCTTGTCCAGCAGGTTGCTGACGTGGCCTTTGACGGTGGCCTCCGAGAGTTCCAGCCGCCGGGCGATCGTGCGGTTCGAGCAACCCTCGGCCAGCAGATGGAGAACTTGCCACTCGCGGCTGCTGAGGTGGATAGCGCTCGTATGGTTGCGCTTGCTGGCCATCTCGCGGGCCAGCCGGAAGGCGATCCGCGAATCGAGCGCTGGCCCGCCCGTCAGCGCGGTGCGCAGGGCCACGGCCATGTCCACCTCTGAGGTGTCCTTCAGCAGGCAGCCGTCTGCGCCGGACTCCAGGCACTCGCGAATCTCGTCGCTGCGCTCGAAGGCCGTCACGATCACGATCTTGGCGTCGGGCAGCACCTCCCGCATCTGGCCGCACAGCGCCGGGGCGGCGAGATCGCCGGGCATGTGCATGTCCAGCAGCAGCAGGTCCGGCCGCAACTCAGCGGCCATGGCGAGGGCCGAGGCGGCATCCTCGGCCTCGGCACACTCCGTGACACCAAACGCCTCCGACAAAACCATCCGCAGGCCACGCCGGGCTATCGGGTGGTCATCGACGATGAGGACTTTCATGGGTCATCCCAGCACCCGGCGGGCCGGCAGCTCCAGGCGCAGCACCTTATGACCGGCCGGGCGGCTGGTCAGTTCGAGTGTGCCGCGGAGCTGGGTGGCGCGCTCCCGCAGCAGCGCCAGCCCCGCGCCGGTCCCAGCGTGGCCGCTGGACAGTTCTCGCTCGGGTGGCCCCTCGGACTGCAAGACCAGCGTGACGGCATTGTCCTGGTATGCCAGATGCAGCAGGGCCACCTGGGCATGGGCGTACTTGACCGCGTTGCGGAGCCCTTCCAGCGCCGTATCGATCAGCAGATCCTCAATGGGCTGCGTCAGTTCGCGGCGCTCCCCCCGCTCAGTCATCGTGACCTGGCATCCGGTCATCCGTTCGAACAGCCTGAGCTCCCCCGCCAGCCGCGCCTCGAACCCCAGGCCCTCCGCAGGGTGGCTCAGCCGGTGCAGTGCCGTCCGCAACTCGTTCCGGGCCTGCGCGGCGGTTGTCTCGATCTCCTCCAGCGCGGCGGTCAGGATGGCGGGGTCGCGCTGCTGCCGGGAGTAGCGTGCGGCAACGCCGATCGCGAAGAGCATCTGGGCCACCGAATCATGCAGCTCAGTGGCGAGACGCTGCCGGTCACGCAGCATCGCCAGTTCGATCTCCTGTTTGCGCACCGCCGCCTGGTGCAGGAAGAGTTCCGCGTAGGCGGCGATGAGCTCCAGCGTTTGCAGCGCCCGGTCGCCGGGTGGCCCGATGAGCCGGGTACTGGTGTAGAGCAGCGCCTCGACCCGGTCGGGCCCGTTGACCGGAACGCAGGCCATCCCGCGCAGCCCCTCCACATCACAGACGACGTGGACGAAGTCGCGGCTGATGGTGGGGTCACGTTCGTAGTCGGCCACGCTGTGCGGCCGCCCGCGCAGCAGTACCTGGCCGCCGAGCCCAGCACCGGGCCGGACAGTGATCTCGCGGAAGCGGGCGTCCCGTATCCCGTCGGTGATGAGCATCGGGTAGTCGCCGCCGGTGGTGGCGATCGCGGCGAAGCTGCTGTCGACGCCGAGGATCCGGCGGCCCACCTGAGCGGAGGCCGCCAGGATCTCCGGCGTGGTCTGATGCAGCCCCACCGCGCGAGCGATGAGCTCGGCCGGAGATCCCATGGCGATGCCTCCGAAATCAGCCACTGCCGGCCAGGACGGGACGCAGCGCGTCCAGGACAGATGCGTCATCGATGGTGGACGGCACGCCCTCTTCCCGGCCGTTGGCGATACCGCGCATGGTCTTGCGAAGGATCTTGCCAGAGCGGGTCTTCGGAAGACCTGCGACCACGTCCACCCGGCGGAGCGCGGCGACCGGGCCGATCTGGTCGCGGACCAGCTGCACGAGTTCTGCGGACAGCGCGGCCGGCTCCACGTCGACACCCGCTTTGAGAACCACGAAGCCGCGCGGAATCTGGCCCTTGAGCTCATCGTTCACCCCGATCACCGCGCACTCAGCCACGGCGGGGTGGCTTGCCAGAACCTCCTCCATTTCGCCAGTGGACAGCCGGTGACCGGCCACGTTGATCACATCGTCGATGCGGCCCATGACGTACAGGTAGCCGTCACTGTCCCGGTAGCCGCCATCGCCGGTGATGTAGGCGCCGGGATGCCGCGACAGGTACGACTCCACGAACCGCTGGTCCTCCCCCCACAGGGTGGGGAGGCATCCCGGCGGAAGCGGTGTCCGCACCACGATTTCGCCCGTCACGCCGGGGGCGACCTCGTCACCGGAGGCATCCACCACCCGCACGTCGAAGCCTGGCACCGGCACCGTCGGCGAGCCCGCCTTGGTGGGCAGCGCCTCCAGGCCCATGAGATCGGCGGCGATCGGCCAGCCGGTCTCGGTCTGCCACCAGTGGTCGATCACTGGGATACCCAGCAGCTCACCCGCCCAGCGATAGGTTTCGGGGTCGAGGCGCTCCCCGGCCAGGAACAGGTACCGGAAGCGGGACAGATCATATTTGCGGGCATGCTCGCCGCCCGGGTCCTCCTTCTTGATGGCGCGGAACGCCGTCGGTGCGGTGAAAAGCGCCTTGACCCCGTGCTCGGAGATCACCCGCCAGAACGCTCCAGCGTCGGGCGTGCCCACCGGCTTTCCCTCGTAGAGAACGCTGGTGCACCCGGCCAGCAGCGGAGCGTAGACGATGTAGGAGTGCCCGACGACCCAGCCAACGTCGGAGGCAGCCCAGTACACCTCCCCGGGGCCGGTGTCGTAAATGTGCTCCATGCTCCAGCGCAACGCGACAGCGTGGCCACCGTTGTCGCGCACCACGCCCTTGGGCTTGGCGGTGGTGCCGGAGGTGTACAGGATGTACAGCGGGTCCGTTGCCGCCACCGGGACACAGCCGACGGGCTCAGCCTCAGCCATCGCCTGCTCCCAGTCGAGGTCGCGCCCTTCGGTGAGGACCGCCTCCGCCTGCGGGCGCTGCACCACAACACACCGCTCCGGCTTGCGTTCCGACAGTTCGATGGCACGGTCCAGGATGGGCTTGTACTCCACGACCCGGCTGACCTCGATGCCACACGAGGCGGAGACCACCACCTTGGGGGCCGCGTCGTCGATCCGCAGCGCAAGTTCGTGCGCGGCGAAGCCGCCGAAGACGACCGAGTGCACCGCGCCGATGCGGGCGCACGCCAGCATCGCCACCACTGCCTCGGGAATCATCGGCATGTAGATGACCACGCGGTCGCCTGCACCCACCCCCAGGCTGCGCAGCACGCCCCCGAACCGCGCGATCTCGTCCAGCAGCCGCCGGTAGGTATAGGTCCTGACGGTGCCGGTCACCGCGCTGTCGTAGATGAGCGCGGGCTGGTCAGCGCGGCCGTCGCGCACGTGCCGGTCCACCGCGTTGAAGCACGTGTTCAGCACTCCATCAGCGAACCAGCGGTAGAAAGGCGGATTCGAGGTGTCCAGGACCACCGTGGGCTCCCGGTACCAGTCGATCCCTTTCGCGGCCTCACCCCAGAAACTCTCGGGATCGGTGATGCTGTGGCGGAACGTGTCCGCGTAGCGGCCCATGATGACGCTCCATTCCCTCGTTGCGGCAGGCGGCCTCAGTGCTTGGCCAGCGGCCACACCGGCAGCACCGCGTGCTTGTAGGTTGCCTCGCAGACCTCAGCGGCGGACAGGTAGGCGGCCAGCGCGGCCACGACCAGGCCCAGGTACCCGCCTGTGTGCACCAGGCCCGTGCTGCCCGCGTAGTTGCCCGCTCCCAGTACGAAGAACGTGACGGCCAGGCCAGCCAGCGCCACGACCACCACGACGTTGGAACGGAAGGATGCGGCGAACATCCACACAGTGAAGATCCCGAACGCGTAGAGGAACAGCCCGAGAGCGTGACCAATCTGAGCGGCCGGGACATCCTTCAAGAAGAACTGGACGATAGCGAACAGAGACAGCCAGAAGGCGCCGAATGTGCTGAACAGCACACCACCGAAGGTGTTGCCGGTGCGGAACTGAATCACGCCCGCGATGAGCTGCGTCACCCCGCCGAACATCAGCGCGACACCGAAGACGACCGGCTCGACCCCGGCGTTCACGAGACCGGCATTGACCATGCTGAGCATGAACGTCGTCAGCGCGAAGGCCGCAAGCGCGAGCGGGGCCGAGTTGCCCCACGCCACGGCGGCGGCTGGCGGCGGTGCCGCCGGCACGACCCTGGGATGATCGAGGTGCTGGTCGGTCGAAGCCATGTGATTCTCCTCACAGTAGGTGATACCCGGGCAGCATCACCCAGCCGTTAGGGAGCCACAAAGTGCCAAACGTCCTGCCACCACCCCGCCGAAAGTAGCTACCGAATCTCCACCGCCCCATCCATTGCCCCCAGCACCTGGGACACCACTCGAAGGCACTGGTCAGGGCGCAACGCTGGTGATCACGGCGAAGGGCGCGCCGAAGGGGTCGGCGACCAGAGCCAGGCGGCCCACTCCCTCGATGTCCTGGGGAGGCATGAGGACGGTACCGCCGTGGGAGGAAGCGGCGGCAGCGGCGGCATCGCAGTCAGTCACCTCGAAGTAGGGCTGCCAGCGCGGGGTGACCCCACCGCTTGCCATCTCGGGGCTGATCGGCATGATCCCGCCCTGACTGGCCTCCTGCCCGGTGCCGGACGGCCGGACCACGGTGTAGGTGAAGTCGCCCATCGGCACGTCTTCCGTGGCCCAGCCGAGAGCCGAGTGATAGAACGCCTTCGCCCCTGCCACATCCGTCGTATAGAGCTCGGTCCAGCACAGTGTGCCGGGAACCGTGACCTCGTCCAGGCCCTTGGTTTCCCCGGGCTGCCAGGCGGCGAACTGGGCGCCGGCCGGATCCGTGAAGCCGCCCATGCGGCCCTCGCTGGACACGTCGAACGGTGCCAACCGGACGGTGCCGCCTGCCTGCTCGACGGCCTTGGCGGTGGCATCCGCGTCCACACTGTGAAAGTAAATGGTCCAGGCTGGCTGCGCCCCCGGCTCGGTGAGCGGGCCAGCGGCAGCGACAGTCTTGCCGTCGCGCCTGAACATGCCGTAGCCGCCTGCGTCGGGGCCCGCCGACTGGAACTCCCAGCCGAACAGGGCTGTGTAGAAGGCAGCCGCGGCATCAACATCGGTCGTTCCGAGGTCGACCCAGACGGGTGCCCCGGGGACGTACGTGGTCGTGAGCATGGCGAGTAGCCTCCGGTCTTCCCGGTTGCGGTGCCGCCCACCACGGCAGAGACGGGCGGCACCCGGTCGTCATCAGCATGGCACGGTCCCCGGCGCCGCGAGCGCGTGGCCGACGCGATGAGTTTCCCTCCGGCGCCCGGTATGTACTCACGAGCGCATGTGCGAAACCACTCACCTGATCGCAACCTGGAGGACACGTGAGCACGACCGGACACGTGAGCACCAGCCGCTTCCCAGTAACCAGCAGGCCCGTGAGCGGCAGCGGGCCCCCCATCACCGCCGCACCGCGGCAGCGGTGGGTCCTTGCCCTCACGTCAGTGGCGTCGCTGATGGTCGGGCTGGACGCCCTGGTGGTGACCACCGCCCTGAGCACGATCCAGCAGCACCTCGGCGCCTCCATGGAGCAACTGGAGTGGATAGTCAGCGCCTACGCCCTCAGTTTCGCCGTGCTGCTGATGACGGCAGCGGCGCTCGGCGACCGGTTTGGGCGGCGGCGGCTGTTCCTCGCCGGGCTGGGCCTGTTCACCGCGGCATCGGCGGCCTGCGCCCTGGCGCCCGGCATCAATGGGCTGATCGCCGCCAGGGCCGTGCAGGGGGCCGGCTCGGCGATGATCATGCCGCATGCGATGGCGCTGCTCAGCGCCGCCTACCCGCCCCCGCGGCGGGCCCGGGCGCTGGGGATTTTCAGCGGCGTGACCGGCCTGGCCGTCCTGGGCGGGCCGATGGTCGGCGGAGCGGCCGTGCAGGGTCTCGCGTGGCAGTGGATCTTCTGGCTCAATGTGCCGATCGGCCTGCTGGTCATCCCGCTGGTTCTCAGCCGGATCGGGGAAACCCCCAGGATCGGCGCCAGCATCGATTTCGGCGGCCTCACACTGGTGACCGGAGGCGCGCTCGGGCTGGTGTACGGGCTCGTCCGCGGGAACGCAGCCGGCTGGGGCAGCCCGCAGGTCACAGGCTCCCTGGCCGCCGGGGGCCTGGCTGTACCGGATCGCGACCAACGCCTGCCTCACCGCCCTGGAACAGCGCCGCCGGCGCCCGCTGCCATCGTGGTTCGGAGATCCAAGTGACACGCCGGAAGGACCGCTGGACCGGCGGCCCGAGATTGCATGGCTCGAGCCTTTCCCTGATGTGCTGCTCGGCTCTGCCCCAGCTGACCCAGCCGCGATCGTGGCGATGCGGAGCAGCGTCCGGCTCGCTTTCATCGCGTCCCTTCAGCATCTGCCCGCGAAGCAGCGGGCCGTGCTGATCTTGCGTGACGTGCTGGCATGGCGCGCGGCCGAGGTCGCCGATCTGCTGGAGACCACGACCGCGTCCGTCAACAGCGCGCTCCAGCGGGCCCGCGGCCAGCTCGCACAGGTCGCACCCACGCTGGAGGCGGTCGCCGAGCCGGCCGAAGCCAGCCAGCGTGAGCAGCTGGACCGCTACGTCCAGGCGTTTGTCAGTGGCGACATGGCCAGGCTGGAACGGCTGCTGGCCGACGATGTGGTGCTGGAGATGCCGCCGGTCATCACCTGGTTCACCGGCCGCCGGCCAGTGGTCCGGTTCTTCGAAACCAGGATCGCAGGCGTGCCGGGTGCCTGGCGGATGATTCCCACCCGTGCGAACAGCCAGCCAGCCGCGGCGTCCTACCGGCGCGGCGATGATGACATTCACCATGCCCATTCGGTGCACGTGCTCACCATCACCGACGCGGGCATCGCGCACATCAGCGCCTTCCAGGATGCCTCCCTGTTCACCAGGTTCGGCCTGCCGCCGGCACTGTCCCCGGATCGTGAGGGCACCGTGCGACGCTGATCACGGCGCGGCCCTTCCGCACTGGCCGAAGCCCGCACCATGAGCTATCTTATATGGGTGACCAGTCACCCATATAAGATAGGGGCGGAGCGGTGAGGCGTGCCCGGCCAGACCACCGCGAGCCGGACGAGGGGGTCGGTGTTGATGTCTTCGCAGAGTGATGAGACCGGGGCACAGCAGATTGTGACGCTGGCCGCGGCAGCGCGGGCTGCGCCGGAACGTGTTGGCTCGAAAGCGTTCAACCTCGCCCAGCTCGCGGCGGCAGGACTCCCGGTACCGGCGGGTTTTGTGATCCCGGCAGAGTCGTTGCTGGACTGGGACACTGCCGAGCCGGTCGTGACACAGGCAGCGCAGGGTCTTGGTGCCAGCGCGGTGGCGGTCCGTTCCTCCGGTGTGGCCGAGGACCTGCCTGGCGCCTCGTACGCGGGCATGTACGAGACGGTTCTGGACGTTGACCCGGCCAGGGTCGCGGCAGCCGTTTTGCATGTCCTGGGGTCTGTTTCGCAGCAGCGCCTGGCGGCCTACCGCAAGGGGCGGCCGGGACGGATGGCGGTGCTGGTCCAGGCGATGGTGCGGGCGGACGCGGCGGGCGTGGCCTTCACCGCCGACCCGGTCACCGGGGCACGGGACGAGGTGGTCATCACCGCGGTCCGGGGGCTGGGAGACCGGCTGGTCGAGGGCGAGGCCGTGGGTGACCAGTGGGTGGTGAGCGACCACCGCACGCTGTGCCGGCGGCGGGACGAGGATGCCATCGACGGCGCGCAGGCCGAGCAGATCGCGGAACTCGCGCGCACGGTGGAGGCACACTTCGGCGTCCCGCAGGACATGGAGTGGGCGATCGCGGGCGGCCGGGTGTTCGTACTCCAGGCCCGGCCCATGACCGCCCTGCCCGAGCCGGTTTCCTGGGAACCGCCCGGCCGGGGCTGGTGGCTGCGAAATTTCCGGCTCGGCGAGTGGCTGCCGGACCCGGTGACCCCACTGTTCGCCAGCTGGCTGCTGCCCGCACTCGAGCGGGGCGTGGCACGGGCGATGAGCGCAGAACAGGGAATGGCGGTACGGCCCAACGGGGCGGTCATCCGCGGCTGGTACTACACAACGCCGAACCCGCACTTCGATGGCCCAATCCCGGCACAGGTGCTGCGGCATCCGGGCGTACTCGTGCGGGCGCCGCGCGTGGTGATGCTGCTGACCCATCCCGAGCGGATGCCGCGGGAACTGGCCCGGATGACGCGGCACTGGCGGGACCAGGTGCTCCCCCGCTATCGCCGGACGGTGGCGGCGGCGGAAGCTGAGGCGGGCACCGCGGCTCCCAGCGAGCTGGCCCGGCTGATCGATCAGGTGGGCGAGATGGCGGGCGAGTACTCGTGGTCGGTTGCGACCCTGGCCGGGTCGCAATGGAAGATTGAGGCGGCCCTCGCCAAGTTCTGCCGTCGCCATGTGACCGGTTTCGCGGGAAGCCCGCAGCTGCTTGTGTGCGGGCTCCCCGGCACCGAGCCCCAGCTGGCCGCGCACGCCGTGCACAGCATCGACTGGTACTGGCCGACAGCGGGGGAAGGGGACGCCCCGCAGCCCGACCCGAACGCGGCGCAGCGGCACCGGGAACTGGCTGGCAGGCGCGAGGAGGCCGAGGCGGCGTGCCGCGCGGCCCTCGCTGGGCGGCCCCGGCTGCGGCGGCGTTTCGACCGGCTGCTCGCGGTCGCGCAGCAGTACGCCGTGGTTCGTGAGCAGCAAACCCGCGAGTTCAGCCTCGGATGGCCGGTGTTGCGACGGTGCGTTTTGCGGGTTGGGCAGCAACTGGTGGACCGGGGCGCCGCAGGCCAGCCGGACGACATTTTCTTCCTCACCCGTGAAGAGCTGGCATCTGGCGCGGTGACTCGCGACGACATCGGCCAGCGACGGCAGACATGGGAGCAGCAGCGGCGCCTCACGCCGCCGCTGACCCTCGGCACGCCGCCAGCGCCGGCCCGCAAGATCTACGCGGCGGCGATGGAGGCATCGCGCACCCAGGCGGCAGTCCCGGTAGAGGGAGAGCTTGTGGGTGAGCCGGCCAGCCCAGGGCGGGCCACCGGACCGGTCCACGTCATCCTCGACCCGGCGGAGTTCGCGAGCTTCGAGGACGGCCAGGTACTGGTCGCGCGCGCCACCAGCCCGGCATGGACACCTCTGTTCGCCAAGGCCGCGGCTGTGGTCACCGACGGCGGGACGCTCGCTGCGCACGCTTCCCTGATAGCCCGCGAATACGGCATCCCCGCCGTGGTCGCCACCACCGACGCCACCACGCGTCTTCGCGACGGTCAGCTCGTCACCGTCGACGGCGGAGCCGGCCGGGTCAGCCCTCAGGACTGACCGGCCGGCTCGCGGCTTACTGGGTCCATTGAGCCGATTGGGCTTCGTAGGTCCGTCAGGTCCATTGAGCCGATTGAGCTTCTTGGGTCTGTTAGGCCCATTGGGTCTGTTAGGCCCATTGGGTCTGTTAGGCCCATTGGGTCTAGTGCTTTTGGGTCTGTGAGGCCTGTTTTAGGTCTACTGGGACGCGGGCTCGTAGGACAGCAGGACGTTGCCGGAGGCGAAGGTCCTCGCGTCGCGCAGCTTCAGGCGGATCCGCTCGCCTGCGGTGTGGAAGAGGGACTTGCCGCTCCCCAAAATGATGGGGCTCACCATGATCCGGACCTCGTCCACCAGGCCCAGCTTCAGCAGGTCAACGGTCAGGCTGAAGCTGCCGAAGATCACGATGTCCTTGCCGGGCTGGTTCTTGAGCCTGGTGAGCTCGCTGGCCACGTCGTCCTTGATCAGGCGTGTGTTGGCCCATCCGGCGGTGTCGAGCGTCCGTGATACGACGATCTTGGAGTAGCCGTTCATCCTGGCGGAAACCTCGGGGTCGGCCTGTTCCGCCATGGGCGTCGGCCAGAACGACGCCATCACCTCATAGGTGGCCCGGCCGAACAGCAGGGTGTCGGCCTCATCGAGCTGGTCCACCGCGAACTCGTTGAACTCCTCGTCCACGACTGGCCAGTCGAACTCCTGGTTCGGGCCCTCGTAATACCCGTCCACGGTCGCGACCTCGAAGGCAAAGATCTTCCTCATCGGAACTCCCTCGTTGCTGCTCCGGCACCCGGCGGGTGCACTCGTGCTGAGACGTCGGAGCCGTACGGGAGTTATCGACATCGGTTTCCCGGCCCGGATGCCGGGCCACCGGTCCCGGCATCCGGGCCGGAACGGTGGCCGTGATCTCTCCGTCGTACCCAGGGTGTCGTGAATCTTGCGGCCTGCTTGTGGCCCGAGGGATGTATGAGGTCAGTGTGGCGGCAGCCTGGGCCGGCCATCCCGGCCGCGCGCATCTGTCGATTGTTGGGACGGATATCCAGCTCGTGATCATGGGAAAGTGGGGGCTCTGGCCCCCGTTTTCCCATGATCACGAACCGAGCAATGCGGCGAACACGCCCACCCATCACGGACCCGTTTTGTGATCATGAGCCTGGTGGGGTTGCAACCCCACCAATCCCATGATCACGCAGCCGGAAGAAGGTGGCCGCCGACGGGACTTTCGGCTCTGTGCCCGCAGCCCGGCCCTGCTCACGATGACGGTGGCGATCCAGGCCGGACGGGCCCGGCCGCGCTGACAAGTGGGAGAGGCCGCCATGATCACAGCGCGAGACATCATGCACGTGGGCGCGGAGTGCATCGGCGAAAACGACAGCTTGCAATACGCGGCGCAGCGGATGCGCGATCTCGATGTGGGTGCCCTGCCGATCTGTGGGCGCGACGGCCGCCTGGAGGGCATCCTCACCGATAGGGACATCGTGATCAAATGCGTCGCGGCGGATGGCGACCCGAACAAGATCACTGCCGGGGAGCTGGCCCAGGGCACACCCATCACCGTGGACTCAGTGGCAGATGTCACCGACGTCCTGGTCGCGATGGAGGAACACCAGATCCGCCGCGTGCCCGTCATCGAGAATCACCGGCTCGTGGGCATGATCAGCGAGGCAGACCTCGCGCGTCACCTCCCCGAGCACGCGGTCGGGGCCTTCGTCGAGGCGATCTGCGCGGACTGCTGACGCACATCGCCACGGCCCGGAGCGGGCACCGCAGCCACGGCCCGGAGCGGGCACCGCAGCCACGGCCCGGAGCGGGCACCGCAGCCACGGCCCGGAGCGGGATTCAGGCTTCCCCGAGGGACTAGTGGATGTGTGCGCGCCAGTCTGGCGGGACACGGCCAGCGGGACCAGGCGCGGGCTGGCCGGCGGGATGGTGCTCCGGTGGCGCCAGGGCAGGGCCCTCGCCGTACATCTGCGCGGATTGGTAGCTCCAGAACCACGTCTCGCCAGGTTCGAAGCTGCGGATGACCGGGTGCCCCGTGGCCGCCGCATGAGTGCTTGCGTGCTGTGACGGCGAAGTGTCGCAGCAGCCAATGTGTCCGCACTGGGCACACCGGCGCAGGTGAACCCACCAGCCTCCGGTGGCGTCGCACTCGGCACACCCTGTCCCGCTGGGAGGGATGGACGGGTCAATACCTGCCAGCTCGGTCATACAGGCTCCTGCCTTTCGTTTTCCCACCACGACACCCAGTGCCGGGCGTACGCGCAGCCGGGCGGCGCGCGCAGCGGCATGGTATGCGCAGCGGCCAGTGCGCCCAGATCCCGCCCGTGGATGTGGGGACTACGGGCAGGTCACAGGGCTCGGCCATTGGCGTTGGCGCCTGCCGGGCATGCGAGCAGCGCCCCGCTCAAGCGTGCGCCCTCCCGGACGGTACCCCTGGGGCAGGGAAGGACGGTACCCCTGGGCCCCCTGGGGCAGGGAGCGATGGTACCCCTGGGGCGGGCCCGGGCGGTATCCCTGGGGCAGGTGCGAAATGGGCGGGCGCCGAGTCGCGGGCCCGCCGGGCATGCGGTCCTGGGCTGAGGGATGCGCCGCCGGAGCGTCCACGCCGACGGCGCGCCATGCCGGATGCGGCTGCGTGGGCCGCGCTTCCAGCAGGTCGTTAAGCAGCATGGACAGTTCCCGGGCTGTTGGCGCGGTGACCAGTTCACCCCAGTTCGCCAGCGCCCACCATTGCATCGTGGACCTGCCGAACCAGGCAGGAACACCGGCAAAACGCCTGGCAAGTGCGACCTCGGCGTCGCGGATGGCGGCCTCGTACGGCTCCTGCCATGACGGCGGCGGCACGGCCCGCGGGTCGGGCCATGGAATGTCAGCCCAGACCAGCCGGCCTCGATCGTCTCCACATACGCCGGTGTGCAACGCCAGCCCGCGTACCAGGAGAAGGCCCCTGCCGTGCTCGTCGGATGAGTCCTCGATCATTCGCGGCCAGGTTTGCGAGCCGCAGTCCGCGACCGCGACCCGGAGTATCGCCCGGTGCCAGGTGACCTCAACGGTGAGCCACCCACCCCGCCCGCTGTCCGTGTGCCGGACGGCATTGCTCCCCAGTTCGGTTGCCACATACGCAGCGTCCTCCCGGGCGGGACACTCCGGCAGCAGCGATGTCAGCCACCGCCGCAGCACTGAGATCTGGCGCTCTTCCCCGGGAAAGACCCGTCGCCAGCGCAGCCCCGGGTCATGCGCTGGTAATGCCCCGGACACTCCCGGGTACTGCTCTTTGGCTCCGCTGGCAGCCGACATCCGTCCTCCTTCACGGCTACCGTCCCCGATCCAGCCTGTGCCCCCATTACGCCCGGAGTCAAGGCCACCGGCGCACGTGTATGGCGCAATTTCCGTGAACGGCGAGTCTGCCGTGAGAAGAATGACCTGCCTTTCAGGTGGTACGGCTGGGTCCATTCCGGTGCAGCCATATCTGGCGCCAGGACCCGCCGATATTCAGCGGAAACATGGGCCTGCCGGATGTACAGGCCGGGTACGTCCGCCCGCCGAGATCCGGTTCAGCCCCCGTCAGGCGGCCCGGTGGCGGCTCAGCTCGCCCGGCTGGCTGTGCTGCACCACCGGCTCGATCAGTTCCTGCTCGGGAGTGAGCCGCACGCCAACGTGATAGTCCTGAACCAGCATCCAGCCGAAGAATCCTCCTGTGACCGTGGCCCCGACCCCCAGCGCCGACAAAGCGATGCCCGGCGCGGCACTCACCGCCGGGCCGTTCCAGTCATTCAGGTACGAGGCGAGCACCGCGACGAACAGGCCAAGGGCGGCCACGTTGAACCCGGCGTGAATGAGGCCGACCTTCTTGGCAGCTGAGTCGCGCGGGATGCCCAGGGCCCAGTCGACCACGCCAGGGAACGCGGCAATGGCAGCCATGCACACCCCGGCGACATTGAGGGCGATCGCCAGGTTGAGCCAGAACGGGTGACCATTGGCGGCATAGATCAGGAAGGCCACCAGCGTGCCTGTGTAGCAGGCCACCGGATAACCCACGAGCATCGGGTGGATCGGATGGCCCGCGATCTTCATCTTGCTGTACACGGCGTCTCCTTTCACGAGAGGCAGCCGCCGTGAGGCGGGCGCTATCATCTCACTGGTACTTCCCCGTCAATCGCAAACCATCCGTCACAGCGAGCCGGGGAACCTCTCATACACACGTCACCGGCAGCAGTCCGGTTCACTCCCATGTGTCATAACTTGCGTACGCTAGGTGACACTTGCGTACACCGGATAACACTTGCGTACGCCAGGTAACAACTGTGTTCGGGCAGAGGTGGCTCACCGAGCGTCAGCCATCAGGCGGCCGCCAAGATCCTAATCCGGCGGATCCGCCTGGATCGGCTCGACTTCATCGGGTGCGAAGTACCAAAACCTGCCGTGGTTGCCCTGAAGTTCGGCGACCGGGTCGCCGAGCGGGCTCACGGCCAGATGCACCTGCCCGTCCACGTCGTGAAGCACGGCCTGAACCAGTGCTTCGCGGCCGGTGAGGAACAGATCCTGCGCGTCCGCCCGCCGGGATCCTGGCCGCATCCTGACCCTGCTCCCCCGGGCCACCCGGGCCCGTCCGATCATGATGTGGTCTTTTTCCGGGGAGACTGACGTGTCGGCCCCCGGATCCCACCATGGCTGCGCCGCCCCGCCCACCACGGGAGCCACGCCCATCACGGGGGCCACTGGCGCTGCGGGGGCCACTGGCGCTGCGGGAGCCACGGGCACTGCGGGAGCCACGGGCGCTGCGGGAGCCACGGGCGCTGCGGGAGCCACGGGCGCTGCGGGAGCCACGGGCACTGCGGGAGCCACGGGCGCTGCGGGAGCCACGGGCGCTGCGGGAGCGAGGTACCGGATGGCGCCATGCAGGCGCTCCAGAATCTCGGGCGCCAGCCCATCAAGCCGGTCCATCAGATCAGCGGCACGAGGGTCGGTCGCCCGCGCCTGCCGTTTCTCCGCGTCGGTCAGTGCCAGCGTCCGCAACGTGAGGATCTCATCGATCTCGGTTCCGTCGAAAAGCTCACCAGGGCTTTCGGGAGCAATCTCGGGATGGTCGGCGAGGATGACCGGGACGGAGAGCATGAGGTTGCGGCACTCCGGGGGCCCGGCCAGCACCGGCCAGGCACCGATGTTCGTGCATGCGGCGGTCTCGGCGGCGGCCCACTCGGGCGGGTCGGTCATGGACAGGAAGGTGCCATCCGCGGCCCCGATCAGCACGTGCGAGCCGATGAGGGCATGGCGAAGACCGTCGTCGCGTGTGTGCAGGGGCTCGTCCGGCTCGGTTCGGTTCTGCACCGTAATCCGCAGCCGCAGTGCCCGGAACGGGCCGCCGACCCGTTCGGCGTGCACCACGATCGCGCCGTGTATCGTCTCCCACCGCCGGATCAGCCTGCCCACCTTTTGGCCGTCCGAGCCGGCGAGACCCTCATTCGTCTCCCCTCGCCCGAGGTGGAACGCCAGTTCAGCGTCTGCCGCGAGCAGGTTTGACACCGACACGGACAGGCACTCTTCCCGCTCCGCAGCCTCGTCCCAGGACGTGAACTCCATTCCGTCCACGGTCAGTGCATCCACGTCGTGCATGGTGCCGTTGCCCGCTGCCCTGCCCTGCACGCTCCGCCGCTGCAACCGCAGGAACCTGACCAGCACCTCCACCCGGGCATCATCAGGGCACTCGAGCAGGCACTCGGTCTGGCTGACGGAACGCTCGGAGGAATCACGGTTGGCGTATGCCGGTGGCATCAAAACGCCAAACTGAAATCTGGCCTGGTTCTTGCCCGCGGACCGCCGGTACGGGTAGAGCAGGTATCCCTCGTACAGGACGGCATCGGCGACTTTGCGCGCGTGAGCGATGTGGTCGGCGCTGAGCGTCATCGGTCACGCTCCACCGGTTCCGGCGCCCGCGCAAGCAGCGCCGCCAGGGTCGCGTCCCACGTCGGCAGCGCCTGACGGCTCTTGAACCGCTGCAGCTCATCCAGCGTCTGCCGGCTCATCCTGATCCAGGCGCTATTGGGAAAGTGGGCGTCAATAGCGTCGCGCCAGACGCTGGCGGGAAGCTGGTACCTGGCCTCTTTGCTCCACGGCACCGGCTGCACTTGCATCCGGCCGTCCACCACCGCGAAAATTGTTCCGCTGAAAAGCATCAGCAGTGGTATCTCCCCCGACTCCAGGCTCGCGAAGTACCTGGCTGAGCCTATTTCCAAATCATAACTAAACGGAATTGCCACCTCCGTCTCCGTACTCCCCTTAAAGCCGGGGATCATCATGGACACCGTGGTGAACTGAAGTGGCTTCAGGGTGTCGGCCCAGCGCTGCCTCTCACCGAAGAGGTCGTTCAGCCGTTCCTCCTCCGCGCTGGAGTAGTGCCGCCGCGCGGGCTCGATCCTGATCTGGCACCTCAGCGCGATCGCGTCGACCTGCTGGCCGCTGGCCTCGCTGATGCGCAGCGTGAGGGACATGGCAGGAACGACCGAGTAGGGTTCGGGGCGCGCGCCAGTGCAGTCGAAGGCCAGTTCCGCCATCTCATGCCTCCTGAACCAGCGACCGGGCCCGGGACCGGACATTGGCGAGGAAGTCTGCGATGTGCTGGCGCGCCTCGGTCCCGCCGTCAAACCCGCGCCAGTGCAGGCGCATCCGGCCGGCAAGCTCGTAGCAGGCGTCGATCGGCACGAGGAAGTGCTCGACGCCGTCGGTGGTGCGGCAGATCAGGGCCGCCTCAACGTCAGGCGTGATGGCCCGCAGCAGCGGGTGGCCTGCGGCGATCCGCTCCCACGCCATCAGGTCAAGCCTGCACTCCGTCACGCCGGCCGGGCTCGGGTAAAAACCGGTCACCTGTTCCTGGCGAGAGCTCTTCAGGAAAAACGCCAGCCCGACGGGGATCTCCAGATCGTCCCAGTCGGTCGCCGACATTGGCCGTTCCGGGTCGCACAGGTAGCGATCCGGGACTGCCCGGAAACGTCCGCGCGCGGCGTCGGGGGCGGTGAACAGGAGGTAGCAGGCACGGCATGCGCAGAGCAGCGCTGCCGCCTCAAGATCTGCCACGTGGCCATGCTCGGGTGGAACGCTGGCCGCGCACATTTCGCAGGACTCCCCGGCACGGCCAGCCACCTCCCGCCGGCCGGCCACGCCGGGCACCCTAATCTCACCGGAATGGATGCCCGGCCGGCCAGCCAGGCTGGGATGGCTGGGCCGGCCGGGCTGACCGGCTACCGCCCGCCCCCCCGCAAGCGGTAGCCGGGGCTCCGATTCCGCGGACTCTCCCTGGATGAATCTCCGCAAGCCAGTAGCACGGCTCATGACCGCACCACCGCTGGGACGGCAACCCGGACGCCCTGGCTGTCAGCGAGAAGTGGCAGTGGGTCCAGATGCGCAGCCGGGTCTGGAATACCTTTGCCAGCCCGGCAGACGTCGTACCGGGATCCACACGCACACGTCAGGACCTCGCGGTCCAGGCTGCCACCGGCCAGGGAGGATCCGCAGGCAGCGCATGCGTCGCGGTAGGCGTAGAGCGTCCCGCGCACCGCACAGACCACCACGTCGACGCCACCGGCAGACGCGGTGACGGGCCTGGATGTGGGTGGGCCCAGGTTGGGCAGGCTGATCCAGGCGCCGTGCCCGCCGGCCGCATCAGCTTCGCTCCCAGCCAGATCACCAGCGGAGGCCCCCGGCATACCGGTCCGGTTGCCCTCCGCGGAACCGGGGCGCGGGCCGATCTGGAGCAAGGCGGGCCCTGTCGGCTCGGTCATTCCCTCCACCACGACCTCGCTCACCTCGGGTGCAGCCTCGGTCACTGCTCCCTCGATGGCAAGCCGCACGGTGGCCGCGGACGACGGGCAGCCATGGCAACTGCCCTCCAGCCGCAGCCGGGCGATCCCATCGGTCACCCCGAGGTAGCGAACCCCGCCGGCGTGCGAACCCAGATAGGGCCTGACCAGCTCCAGGGCGCGCTGTATCCGGGCATCGACGTCCAGTGGGTGCAGGCCATGCAGCAGCAGCAGGCTCTCGACCAGCGGATCGCCGGTGAGCCTGGCCAGGATTGCCTCGCCGGCCTCACCGTCCGCGCGAAGTGCCGCCACGATCCGGGTGAGGCTGTCCCCGTAGAGGCCGACGAGCAGCCGGACAAGCGCCTCGCCGTCGTCCGCTGCCCGCCCACCCTGGGACCGCAGCCGGGCGAGAAGATCTTCGATCTGATCACCCACCTGCTCGACCCGGGTCATCGCCTCTCCTTGCGTGTTGCCCCTAACAAACGCCACTCCCCCGGTTGCGTGCCAGCCATACGACGCCACTCCCCGGTTGCCATGCCGGCCATCACGTGGCCAGGGTGACCGCGGCGTACGGCGAATGCACCTTGTCCAGCACGGCGCCGTTCCCGAGGTACATGTGCACGCCGCACGGCAGGCACGGGTCGAAGCTGCGCACCGTGCGCATGATGTCGATGCCCTTGAAGGTCTCCGGAGGGTTCTCCTCGAAGATCGGTGTGTTCTGCACCGCGTCCTCATAGGGACCGGGCGTGCCGAAGCTGTCCCGGACGCTGGCGTTCCACGGGGTTGGTGGGTAGGGGTGGTAGTTCGCGATTCTCCCGCCCCGGATCACCATGTGGTGCGACAGCACGCCGCGAACCGCTTCAGTGAAGCCACAGCTGTTCGCCTCATCGGGGACGGTGAACGGCTCCCAGGTCTTGGTGTGGCCGGCCCTGATCTCGCCGAGAGCCTTTTCGATGAAGTGCAGTGCGCACGCTGCGGCGTATGCCTGGAAGTAGGTCCGGGCACGGTCACGCTCAATGGCGTTTGACAGCGGCGCGCCCGACTTGTCGGCCGGGATCGTCCATTCGAAGGTGACCTCCGGCTTGCTGACCGTGCGGGGCAGGTTGATCAGCACACTGTGGCCGGTGGACTTGACGTATCCGATATCGACCAAACCGCCAAGCGCCGTTGCCCACAGGCGGGCGATCGGCCCGCCCCCGGTGTCCGCGGCCAGGTGGTTCGTGCCGTCGAACCAGCGCGGCGACATCACCCAGCTGTACTTGTTGTCGAAGTCCCGCTTGGCCGGCCGGGGAATCGTGTGCTGGTTCCACGGGTGCCTGCGGTCGACCGGGTTCCCCCAGCGGGTCGGCGGTGACGAACATCTCCTGGTCTTCCCAGTCCTGGTAGTAGGAGCTGCCGAGGAGAATGCGGATTCCGAGGTTGATGTCCACCAGGTCATTGGTGAGCAGCTCACCATTCCTGATCACGCCGGGGGTGACGAACATCTTCCTGCCCCAGCCGGACATGTGGTCATACCGGAAGTCACAGTGCTCCGGGTCGTTGAGGCTGCCCCAGCAGACCAGGTCGGCCCGGCGCCGGCCAACTTCCTCATACCCGGGCAGGGCCTCGTAGAAGAAGTCGAACAGGTCGTTGTGCATGGGTACGACCCGTTTCATGAATTCCACGTAGCGCATCAGGCGGGTGAGGTAGTCGGTGAACAACTGCAACGTCGCGGTGGTCCCCACCCCGCCGGGGTAGAGCGTCGAGGGGTGTACGTGCCGCCCCTCCATCAGGCAGAACATCTCCCGGGTCGAGCGGCTGACTTGCAGTGCCTCCCGGTAGAACTCGCCTTCGAGCGGGTTGAGCGACCGCATGATGTCGCCGATCATGCGGTAGCCGTGATCCGCGGCGTGGGGTGCCTCGGTGCGGTTGGCGAGCTCCAGCACACCCGGGTTGGTCTCAGCCACCATCTTTTCGCAGAAGTCCACGCCGACCAGGTTCTCCTGGAAGATGTTGTGGTCAAACATGTACTCGGCGGCCTCGCCCAGGTTGATGATCCACTCGCCGAGATGGGGCGGCCGTACACCATAAGCCATGTTCTGGGTGTACACGGAGCAGGTTGCGTGGTTGTCGCCGCAGATGCCGCAGATCCGGCTGGTGATGAAGTGGGCGTCCCGGGGGTCCTTGCCCTTCATGAAGATGCTGTAGCCGCGGAAGATAGACGAGGTGCTGTGGCACTCAATGACCCGCTTCTGCCGGAAGTCAATCTTGGTGTAGATGCCCAGGCTCCCCACGATCCGGGTGATCGGGTCCCACGACATATCCAGGACGCCGGTATCGTCGGCGGTCGTCATCGCTGCCACCCCTCCTTCGCGCTGGACGCGGGTCCCAGCGCCTTCCCCTGGCAGAACCTGTGGCTCCGGCCGGCCGCACGCCCGGCACGGGACACTTGCCTCCCAGCCCGGACAGTCTCACCATGTCTTCTGGTAACCGGTCAGCAGTTCGTCACCTCGCTTGCGCCACTTCGGCTCCTCATCGGCGGCCCTCGTGGTGAAACCGCGCAGAGCGCGGACAACCGTCCCGTACATCGTGCTGGCCGTCGTGGTCACCCTGGCCCCGGGCGGCTCGTCCATGAAGGGCATGAACTTGTCCGGGAACCCGGGCATCGTGCACGCGATACAGATGCCGCCCACATTCGGGCACCCACCCACGCCGTTGATCCAGCCACGCTTTGGCACGTTGCACTTGACGACCGGCCCCCAGCAGCCCAGCTTGACCAGGCACTTGGGCGAGCCATACTCGGCGGCGAAGTCACCCTGCTCGTAGTAACCGGCCCGGTCACAGCCCTCGTGCACGGTCGCGCCAAACAGCCACGTCGGCCGCAGTGCCTCGTCCAGCGGGATCATGGGTGCCTGGCCGGCCACCTGGTAGAGCAAGTACAGGATTGTCTCCGAGAGATTGTCCGGGTGTATGGGGCAGCCTGGGACGCAGACGATTGGCAGGTCCGCCTTGGACCGCCAGTCCCAGCCCAGGTAGTCCGGCACGCCCATGGCACCAGTCGGGTTCCCCGCCATGGCGTGAATCCCGCCGTACGTCGCACAGGTGCCGACCGCCAGGACCACGGTCGCCTTGGGTGCGAGGCGGTCCAGCCACTCGCTGGTGGTCATCGGCTGGCCCGTCGCAGGGTTATTCCCGAAACCGCACCAGTAGCCTTCGGCCTTAATCGCCTCATTCGGGATCGATCCCTCCACGACAAGGACGAATGGGTCGAGTTCGCCACGGTCCGCCTTATGCCACCACTCGATAAACGTGTCCGCGCCCTGCTCAGGCCCGCACTCGAAATCGATCAAGGGCCAGTGCACAGCTACCTTCGGCAGTCCGGGCAGGGCGCCGAGCGCGATTTCCTCGATGCTGGGTTGTGTTGCCGCGGTGAGTGCGACCGAGTCGCCGTCACACCCCAGCCCGCCGTTCATCCAGAGGATGTGAACTACCTGGTCAGCGGCATCATCTGGCGGGGTGTGCGCCTGCGCGCCTGCGGGCATGGCGAAGCCACCTCCTCGCTCGGTGATCCCCGGAATGCGGTGAAACGTCACGCGGGGCCGCAGGTCCGCCCGACGTACCGGGAATTGCACGGGTAGCCACGTTCACCCGTCCCTGCCTGCGGAAAGGCCAGGCACAATTTGCCGTGTCTCGTACATTTGCGCAGACGCCGCCATGCTAGACCCGTTACGCCCCGGGTACAAGACGAAACAGTCAGTTGAGAGGACAGAAGTGTCCACCTGCCCGGAGACGCCTGCGGCTCCCCGGTGTCCTTGCCGGCATGTGATTGGTTCTCGCCAGTACGATGCCAGCGGAATGCCCGCCCCAGTCCGGTAGTAACGTGACAGGAACCCCACTGAGCCAGCCTCTGTGCCGCGCCGGCCACAGCTGAGCCGGCCTCGGCTGAGGGAGAGATCTGATGGCTGAGCCTGCCAACGGTCCTGGCGCGGACCCGATCGAAGTCACGCCTGTGGTCGTGATAGCCCAGGCTTTTCCGGCGCGGCCGTCCTCGATCCCCGACATCCGTGATTTTGTCCGCCGCTGTCTGGCGGAGTCACCACTGACAGAGGAGGGCAACCGCCAGGTCGGCGAGATTGTGTTCCGCGCCCTGCTCGACGCCGCCGGGCCGACGGGATCGATTCAGGTAGCGTTCCGCATCTTCCCTGAGAACGTCGAGGTCGATGTGCTGCACTCCGATTCCCCCGTCCAGCCAACCGGGCTGGGCGGCGCGGCAGGGGTGCCCACCGCAGGGGTCCCCACCGCAGGGGTCCCCACCGCAGGGGTGCCCACCGCAGGGGTCCCCACCGCAGGGGTCCCCACCGCAGGGGTCCCCACCGCAGGGGTCCCCACCGCAGGGGTCCCCACCGCAGGGGTGCCCACCGCAGCCGACGGCGGGCGGGCACCCGTGACGGCCGCCGCCGCCAGCCACGGTGACGCTGGCACCCCCGGTTTCCTGCACGGAAGTTCCGGCGAGGCGCCCGTTTCCTTCCCCGGTGCTCCCACCACCGGTGCGGCAGGCCAGCCCAGCGAAGCCGACACTTTCTCTGAGTGGATGACAACGGCGCTCCGCAGAGAGGGGCTGACCCAGGAGGCGGCTGCGAGGATGCTCGGCGTGTCCGTCAAGACGGTAAGCCGCTGGGTCGGGGGCGCGACCGAGCCGCGGTTGCGTGACCTGCGGCGGATACAAGAAGTCTTCGGCCAGGTGCCCCTCCCCTGATCCTCCGCCAGGCGCCCTCCCTGACCTCCGCCAGGTGCCCTCCCCTGATGTGGGCAGTGAGCGCTCAGAGAGACAGTCGCACCACACACTGTGACCCAGTCGCTCCGGATCGCTGGACGTCCCCCCACATGTGTCCTACGGTGCTGTCATGGCGGTTCTCCTGGGTGGGCGACGCCGTGGACGTTGAAGACGACGCCGAGTTGCTGGGACCCCGCGGCGAGCGGGGTGTGCGGTCATGACAGGCTGGGGCGGGCTGCCAGAGGCGGCAGAGCCAGCCGCCGAAGGTGACGAGGCGATCCGGCTGTTCGGGCACCGCAGCGAGCCCATGCTGGGCTTGGTCAAGCAGGCAGCGGCGGTCGCGGCGGCATGCCATGCGATGGCGGTCCGCTTCCATCAGGGCGGCAAGCTGGTGGTGTTTGGCACTGGCGGGGCGAGCACCGACGCGCAGCATGTCGCGGTCGAGTTCGTCCACCCAGTGATCGTAGGAAAGCGTGCGCTGCCAGCGATTTCGCTGACAGCCGATGTGGCAACGGTGACAGGACTGGCAGCCCGCGAAGGTATGACCGCCGTCTTCGCGCACCAGGTCCGTGTCGTCGCGGCACCCGCGGACATCGCACTGGGAGTCTCCGCCGACGGCAACTGCCAGAGCGTACTGGCGGGACTCAGCGCGGCCAAGGACCTGGGTTTGCTGACGATTGCGCTGGTAGGCGGGGACGGCGGCGCGATTGCGACCAGCCCTGCTGTGGATCACCTGGTGGTGGTTAGGTCCACAGATCCCCGCGTGGTGAAGGAACTGCACGTGACCACGTACCACGTGCTCTGGGAGCTGGTGCATGTGTTCTTCGAGCAACCGGGCGCACTGGTGCCCGGCGCGGTCGCGTGACGGTGGCTGACGGAAGGGTGGCCAGCGGAAATGGAACCCCAATGGGCAGGCGCGGATCCCACGGACCGCCGATGGCGCCCGAGTGCCACGGGGATGTCTGCATTACCTGCTCGGACACCGCTGTTGAGGTCACCGTGCTGCGGCTGGCCGAAGATGGGCTGGCAGTGGTGGACACAGGCGCAGGCGAGGAAGAAGTGAGTGTCGCACTGGTGACGGTCAGGGTCGGCGACAGGATCCTCGTTCATGCCAAGGAGGCCATCGCCGTCGTCAGGAGGTGACCGAGGGTGCAGCAGGAGAGCCAGGGCCGCCCCGGTTCGGTGGAGTCGCTGTACCCGTTCCTGTACTCCGGCACGGCCAATGTGTCCGCGCTGCTCGAGCACGTGCGCGCATCCACGGTGGCAAAGGCCGGGGAGATCATGGAACTGCGCAGGCTCATAGCCGAGCTCGACGGCGCCCGGCTGGAACGGTGCGGGGACGCGATGGCGGCCAGGTTCGCCGCCGGAGGGCGCCTGTTCGCCTACGGCAACGGTGGCAGTGCCACTGACGCACAGCAGCTTGCCACCCTGTTCCTCAACCCGGGCCGTGGCACCCGGGCCCTTCCCGCATTCGCGCTCGGCAACGACACCTCGGTGGTGACGGCCCTGTGCAACGACATTGGAGTCGGGGTGGTGTTCGCCCGGCAACTGGCAGCCTTCGGTGGCACGAACGACATCGCGATCGGGCTGTCGACCAGCGGCAGCTCGGAGAACCTGCTGCGCGCCTTTGACGAGGCGAGCAAGCGAGGGATGCTCACGGTCGGGCTGGCCGGTTACGACGGCGGAAAGATGGCTGAACTCGACAGCATCGACTATTTGTTCGTCGCGCCGTCATCCTCCGTACACCGGATCCAGGAGGCACAGACCACCGTCTACCACGTCCTCTGGGAGCTCACCCTGGCAGCCCTTACCCGCCAGGAGGGCAGGTGAGGACGGCATGGCCGGTGACACGCGGCACCTGACGAGGCGGGTCCTTGTGGCCGGGGTCGGCAACATCTTCCTCGGCGATGACGGTTTCGGGCCACAGGTCGCCAGGCGCCTGAGTGCCATGGATTTGCCCCAGAGAGTGCGGGTTGCCGATTACGGGATCAGCGGCATGCACCTCGCCTATGACATCGCCGAGGGATATGACACCACCATCGTCATCGATGCGGCCGCCTCCGGCGGGGAACCGGGATCTGTCGTCGTGACCGAGGTGGATGGCGAATACCGGCACGATCGCGCGGCTGGCACGGAGCCATCCGCCACGCCGCTGTTCGATGCCCACGGCATGCAGCCCGATGTGGTGTTCGGAGTGCTTGACATGCTCGGCGCCCGGGCAGGGCGCATCATCGTCGTCGGCTGCGAGCCCGCCAGTATCGACTGCCGCATCGGCCTGAGCGAACCGGTTGAGGCCGCGGTCGACCAGGCAGTGACAATCATCATGGACCTCATCGCCACGACCGGGCCCAGTCCCGCTCCGCCGCCCGGCTCCAGTCCCGCTCCGCCGCCCGGCTCCAGTCCCGCTCCGCCGCCTGGCTCCAGTCCCGCTCCGCCGCCCGGCCTTCGTCCTGCTCCACCGGCCGGCTTGAGTTCTGCTCCGCCGCCCGGTCTTAGCCCTGCTCCGCCGCCCGGCCTGAGTCCTGCTGCACCGGCCGGCTTCAGCCCGCTTCCCTCACCGGCCGCGGCACCATGTGGCCATAGTCACTTCAGCTGCGAGCAGGCGCCCACACGTCGTCCCGGCCGACCCGCCCACGGTCAGCTACCGTGACAATGAGGAGCGCGTCCCATGTGTCTTGGAATCCCCGGTGAGGTGATCGAGCGTCTTCCCGGCCAGCCGGACCTGGCCAGGGTTGACGTCAGTGGTGTCCGGCGGGTGATCAACGTTGGTTTGCTCGGCGATGACCCGCCCGA
>WNGL01000672.1_pt1 | contig 53287 bp, 46 predicted proteins | sample 5400591 | NCBI WGS metagenome assembly WNGL01 (sample SAMN13153377, study PRJNA577476) | soil metagenome | isolation source: 80 cm soil or saprolite under Garry oak tree replicate 1 | place: USA:California | collected 2016-06-15 | reverse complement strand
TCGAGGTCGAGGTCGGGTGGAGGTTTCGCAGGCTCGCGCCAGCCGGAGGCTGGCACTGCGCCTGCCATCCACGGTTCGCTCTCGCTCGTGGAACCGTGGCGTTCATGGCCGTCGTCTCCTTGCCGCTCGCGAAAGGAGCCGCCGGCCATGAACAACACGCTGTTTCCTCGGGTTTCCAGCTCTTCCACCTCCTCCTCTTCCTCCGTTTCTCCCGCTCTCCCTCACCACAGGTTGCTCGCCTACGGGGTCGCCGTGGAGCTCTTGCTCGCGGTGCGCCGCGCCTCGGTCCGCGACGCAAAGCTGCGCGACGAGGCGCTCCGCTCCGCGAAGAGCGCGTGCCTCAATTGCGCAGAGGGCGCAGGCAGGGTCACGCGCGGTGACAAGGCGCGCGCCTTCGCGGTCGCCCGCGCCGAGGCCACCGAGGCCGCCGCGGCGGTCGAGATCGCCGCGCTCTGCGGGGAGGCGAGCGCCGCGAGCGCGGCCGAGGTGGCACGGTTCGCCTCACGCCTCGTGGCGATGCTCACACCGCTCGTGCGGTGAGGAGCGCCCGCAGCATGCGCTTCACCCGCACGGCGAGCGCCTGCGCCCGCCGCGCGGGCTCTGGCGCTAGCGCCCCGATGGCGCAGGCGAGGTCGAGCGCGCCGACGAGCTCGTGGAGCGATCCATTCGCGAGCGCGAAGTGCTTGCGCCGCATCGGGCCGCTGTCGCTCGGGAGACCTTCGCAAAGATTCAGGAACACCGACTTGGCCGCCCGGGTGGCTTGGTCCCGGAGCTCCGCGTCGGCGAGCCGCGCCGCGTGCACGAGCGCCGCGAGCTCTCGAGCGGCGATGTACACGTCCAGGGATTGAAACGGGAACCGAGCCTCGACCTCGACGGCGATGATTTGTGTAAGAGCCATTTCCGCCTCCTCACTCCGAAGGAGGGAGGCGGAAATGGCGAGCGCGCAGAGGTCCGCCGTCGAGGTCGAGACGACGACTCCAGGTCGCGTTCGGGGTCGCGTTCGGGGTCGCGTTCGCGTTCGCGTTCGCGTTCGCGTTCGCGTTCGCGGTCAAGGTCAAGGTCAAGGTCGAGGTCGAGGTCGACTTACTCCCGCCCCGCTCCGAGCCGGAGCTCGCCTTGCGCACTCGCACTGGACCCGGTCCTCGCCAGCACCTCCCGCTCGTGCCCCAGGAGCCAGCGCTTCCGCTCCATGCCCCCGCCGTAGCCCACCAGCGCGCCGTCCGCGCCGATGACCCGGTGGCACGGCACGATGATGCCGATGGGGTTCCTCCCGTTGGCGGCGCCGACGGCGCGCACCGCCTTCGGCTGCCCCAGTCCGGCGGCGATCTCGCCGTAGCTCCGCGTCTCGCCGAAGGGGATCTCCCGCAGCGCCTTCCAGACCGCGAGCTGGAACGGCGTGCCGCTCGCGCGGAGCGGCAGGTCGAAGCGGGTCCGCTCGCCGGCGAACCACTCCGCGAGCTGTCGGCACGCCTCGTCGAGCACCGGATCGCCCTGCCCGCCCGCGGCATCGAACGCCGGCGGGTGCCTCTGCTCCTCCATGGACAGGCCGACCAGGGCCCCGTCCTCCACGACCAGGCGCAGCTTTCCCACCGGGCTCTCCATCCACTGTTCACGCACCGCCATCCTTGCCTCCTTTGCTCGCTCCGCTCCACAGGTGCATCACCGCGTAGGCACGCCAGGGCCGCCATCCCTCTGCGCGCGCCTCGGCCGCCTTCGCGGAGGTGACCGCCAGCGCGCGCAGCACGCCCAGGTCCCCGCCTGGGAACGCGTCGGGGGCCCCGAGCGCGCGCATCGTGATGACGTCGGCGGTCCACGCCCCGACGCCGGGGATCTCGAGCAGCGCGGCGCGGGTGGCCTCCACGTCGCCGCCGCGGTGGAGCTGCAGCCTGCCGTCGGCGCTCGCGCGCGCGAGGCCGAGCAGGGTGCGGGCGCGGGCGCCCGGCATGCCGAGCTTCGCGATGCGGTCCTCGCCGGCGGCCGCGACGGCCTCGGCCGTGGCCGAGAGCCGATCGAGCCCGGGGTACGGCGTCTCCATCGGCCCACCCAGCGCGCCGGCGAGGCGGCCGGCGATCGTGGTCGCGGCCGCCACGCTCACCTGCTGCCCGAGGACGACCCGAGCCGCCGCCTCGAAGCCGTCGAAGGCGCCCGGCACGCGCAGGCCTGGGTGGCGGCGAAGCGACGGCGCGAGCCATGGGTCCCTCGCGAGCCGCGCCGCGACCGCGTCAGGCCGCGCGTCGAGATCGAAGAGGCCGCGCAGCCGCGCCACGAGCGGCATGAGCGCGCCGGTGAGGGAGGGCGACACCTCCACCCGCAGCGCGGGGCGGGCCGGGTCCGCCGTCACGGAGAGCCAGCCGACCTGCGCGCCGAGGCGCACCGTGCGGCGGTAGGCGCCACCCTCCACCTGCTCCACCCCGGCCGTGCAGCGCCCGGCCAGGAAGCCGAGCTGCGTCTCCCAGTCGAAGGGCGGGCGGTACTCGAGCCGCAGGACGAGCGGCGCCGACGCATCGCACTCTCCGTGCTGACGCCGGACCGCCGACGGAGGCCGCCCGAAGCGGGTCCGAAATAGCGCATTGAAGCGGCGCAGGCTGGCGAACCCGGCCGCGAAGGCGACCTCCGCCATCGGCAGCCGGGTGTCCTGGAGGAGCTGCTTCGCGAGCGCCAGCCGCCGCGACTGCGCCAGGTGGACGAGCGAGACACCGAGCTCGGCCTGGACCGTCCGGCGGAGGTGGCGGGCGGTGACCCCGAGCGTCGCTGCCAGCGTGTCGACCGACCCCTCGTTCAGGAACCCCGCCTCGATGCGGGCCGCGGCGGCGGCGACCAGGCGCGGGACGGCGTCGACCGGGCCCGCGCCGGGCGCCAGCTCGGGACGGCAGCGGAAGCAGGCGCGGTACCCTTCCCGCTCCGCCTCCGCCGCGCGGGCGAAGAAGGCGACGCGATCGGGCCGCGGCGTGCGCGCCGGGCAGATGGGCCGGCAGTAGACGCCGGTCGTCCGGACGGCCGCGAAGAAGCGGCCGTCGAAGCGGCGGTCGCGGGCGGCCAGGGCGCGGAAGCAGGCTTCGGGGTCGAGATCCACCTCCGCTCTCTACCGCGCGCGTCCGCCGCCGTCTCGCCGTTTTCGGACCTGACGGCGAGAACGCCCGGGCCGGCCCTCACCCTGCCTCCGCCTCCGCCAGCAGCTGCTCGCGCCGCCGCGTGTGCGCGACGACCGCCACCGCCAGCGCGAACGCGGTGTAGAGGTTGAACGAGCGCGAGTAACCGTTCACGAGCTCGCAGACGAGGTAACCCACGAGCCCGGCGAAGACGGCGCGAGCCTCGATCCCGGCGTGCGAGGCGCCGGCCTGCCACAGGCGCCAGAGGAGCCAGGCGCAGAAGGCCCCGAACAAGAGCAGCGCCAGCAGGCCCAGCTCGCCCAGGATCTCCATGAAGATGTTGTGGGCGATGAGGCGCTGCCCTCCGGCCGACAGCGGCGCGTAGCGCGTCCAGGCATCCAGGAACCCGCCGGCGCCGATGCCCGAGAGCGGCCGCTCCTGGAAGATGACCTGCAACATGGCGTAGGCGCGCTCGCGCCCGGCGAAGGAGGCATCCTCGTCGTAGGAGGCGATGGAGCCTTGCCGCATCCAGAAGCTCTGCGGGGCGAGCGCCACCACCGCGACCAGCGCGGCGCCGGCCAGGACGAGTCCCCGGCCCTTGGCGCGGCCGCGCAGGAGCGCGAGGCCGACCGCGGCCGCCATCGCGATGGTGCCGGAGCGCGAGTGCGTGAGGATGATGGCCGTGATGCTGGCAGCGGCGGAGAAGAGGAGGAGCGCCTTCAGCCAGGGTCGCTTCGCGCCAGGGACGAGCAACAGCGCGGCAGGCAGGAAGAGCACGAGCCCCATCGCGAGGCGGTTCGGGTCGGCGTAGTTCCCGCGCCAGGCTGTGCGGTAGCCGTCGATCAGGTGATCATCGTCCAGCCAGCGCTGGATGCCGCCCAGCGCCGGCGCCAACGTGGCGAGCGCGCCCACCACCAGCGCAGCACGCAGGCGGCTGGGAGTGTCGAGCGCGTTGAGGAGCGCCACGTACACGACGAGCATCTTGCCCATGTCCACCACCGCCTCGACCGTCCGAGGCGGGGAGATGGTCCAGGTGAAGGAGAGCGGGTGCATGAGGAGGTAGGCGACCAGCAACGCCACCGGCGGGCCCCCCAACCGCAGCCGCTCCCCCGAGGTGAGGCGGCGCATGAGCACCGCGAAGGCGCACACCGCCGAGGTGACGACCCCGAGGCGCGCCGGCTCGAAGATCTCTGGCCAGTAAAAGGCCGGGCTGGCGTAGAGGTTCGCCACGAAGGCCAGCGCCGCTCCGTAGGCGAGCCGCCCCCACCGCTCCGCCGCGTGCGAGAGGCCGGCGCTCCGGACGTCGTGCGGGACCGTGAAGCCGTCCATGTTCAGCTCGCCATGCATGCCATTTCTCCTCACCCTGCAGCCCGCTCCGACGGCTGCTTCGCTTCCTCGTCGGGGCGGTCGGGACGCTCGCCGGTGGGGGAGCGGAGCCACCCGAGGGCGCCGAAGACGCCGTCCAGGTTGCAGGCCGCGAGCGCGGCGCTGTAGCTCGTCGCGCCGAGCGTGCTGTTCTCCCAGATGGTCTTGCGCTTCAGCGCGAAGGGGTCGCCGCCGCGGCGGTTCTCGACGTCCTCGGTCGTGACGGCGGAGGCGAAGCCCGCCTCTCCGACGGCGCGCCGGATGCCGGGGCTGTAGTAGCCGTTCGGATAGGCGAAGTGGCGCGGCCGTCCGTCGAGGTGCAGGGCCAGGTCGTGCTGGCAGCCCTGGATCTCGGCCCGCGCCCGCTCCGGCGAGACGTTCACCAGCGCCACGTGGTTCACGGTGTGCCCGCCCACGTCGACGCCGCCCGCCTCCAGCGCGCGCAGCTCGTCCCAGTCCATCACCCGCGTCTCGCGGGGGAGATCCTCCTCGGACATGCCGAGGCGCTTCTCGAGCGCCTCCGCGAGGGCGCCGAGCTCGTCGTGGGGCAACCGCGAGATCATGAGGTCGAGCGTGTCGCCTGGCCCGTCACCGGCGCAGGCGTCGAGCCGCGCTTGCAGGTCGGGCGCGAGATCGGCCGCCTGCGGGAGCAGACGGCGGCGCTCGAGCTCGGACAGGGTCGCGAAGAGGCGATCGTGGAGCAGGCGATGGCCCGTGCCGACGAAACCGGTCGGCACGTAGACCGCAGCCGGGATGCGCAGGTCTTGCAGTACCTGCGACGCGTCCTCGTGCACGCCCACATAGCCGTCGTCGAAGGTGACCACCGCCACGTCCGGCGCGCGGCCGCGGCCGGGCGAGGACGAGGGCGGCGCCTGCAGCCGACGACAGGCCTCCTCGAGCGAGACGATCTCGTGCTCGCGGGCGAGCTGCTCGAGCTGCAGGCGCAGGGTGGAGGTGGAGACGACGAGGGAGGGCAGGACGCGCAGCGCGCACGGGTCGAAGTCGGCGGCCGGGAGGTGATAGGAGAGGATGAGGACGCGCGAGCCGCCTGCCGCGCGCCGCGCCGCCGAGCGCACCACCCAGCGCGCGCCGGCCGCGCAGAGCGCCCCGGCCACGGCGGCCTTGGCCGCCCGCCGCAGGATCCACCTCGCGCTGTTGTCCGCTCGAGCGCCCATGTCAGCCTCCATCGCGCTCCGCCGGCACGGCCGGAGCGCCGGCCGCCCCACGGGCGGCGAGCCCCGCCTGCACGCCCTCCAGTCCGTTCACCGAGAAGTCGCGCCGCACGCGCCGGAGCGCGCGCCACATCCCGGCCGGCGCGATGGCCCTCGCCGCCTCCCGGGCGCGCCGGAAGACCTCCGCAGCGGCGGCCTCGGCCTCTGGCCGCAGACCCGGAGCGCGCAGCCGCAGCGCGCACGTCTCGCGTCGATCTGTCGCCCAGTCGAGCTTGTGCGGCTCCGTGCCGCGCAGGAAGTCGTAGTCGGTGAGCTTCCGCGCGTAAGCGTCCTCGACCGTCTTCCCGATGAGGACGAGCCCGGGGCTGCGCGCCTTCCAGTCCGGATCCATGCCAGACTGGTAGTAATAGAAGCGGCGCCCCACCTCGAGCGCGTAGACGGCGGCGATGGGCTTCCCACCCACCCCCAGGCGATAGAGACGGAGCCAGCCCTTCGCCGCCAGGAGGGGCGCCACCTCGCGGTGGAAGTCCTCGACGGGCCCGCGCGGGATGCCGTCCGAGCCCCCCTCCGCGTCCCAGCGCAGGTGATGGAGGCGCAGGAAGTCCCGCATGGCGTCGGGGGCCTCCTCGGGCGTGGAGACGACCTCGATCCGATAGCCGGGTTGCCTCTCCAGCCAGCGCCGCCGGCGCAGGTAGGTCTCGCGTCGCTTGAAGGCGGCGAGGTGTGCGGCGAAGGTGCCCGAGAGCGCGAAGCCGGGGCAGGCGAAGCGCGGCTCGACCGCCACCCTCACGCCACGCGCCTGGAGCGCCCCGCGGAAGGCGGCGATGGTGGCGGTGCCGCAGGGCAGGTCCTCCAGATCGAGGAAGTCCCAGCGCTGCAGGCTGGCCGCGACGGCCTGGGCGACGGCGGCGCGTACGGCCGCCCCGAAGCCCGGCCGGAGGAGGAGGTCGAGCGCGTCGGTCCCGGTGAGCCCATTCGTGAGCATGCACCAGCGGCGCGCGCCCGAGAGCCCACCCTTGCCGGTGAGCACGAGCAGGCCGGCCAGGCGGCCGCCTCGGTCGCGCGCCTCCAGGATCCAGAGCGGCCGTCGCTGCGCGAAGGTGCGCCAGAAGGTGTACTGCCACTCCCAGGACTGGAATGGGTTCGCCGCCCCGCCAGCCTGGTGGAGCTCGTCCCACTCACCGCGCAGCGCGGCGAGCCGGGCCGGGTCGTCCGACTCCACCACCCGCACCGGCGAGAGCGCTCGGTTCGCGGCCCCGCTCGCCTCGACCCTCATGCCAGCTCCTCCACGGCCGACGCGACGTAGGCCATGTCCTCGGGACCGAGATCCTGGTGCAGCGGCAGCTCGAGCACCCGCTGCCGCAGGATGGCCACCTCGGGGAACTGGCCGAGGTCGCAGGCCGGGTGTCCCTCGTTCCAGAACTCGACCGTCTCGATGCCGCGCGCGGCGAGCCGCCTCGCGAGCTGGGCCTTCTCGTCGACCAGCAAGGGGTAGAAGAGCGGACAGGTCCCCCGCGGCAGCTCCAGCTGCACCGGCGGGGCCACGTCGCGCAGCCGCCCGAAGAGCAGGAACCAGTTTCGGCGCCGCGCCTCCACGATGTGCTCGTAATCCTGGTTCTCCAGGATGAGCCGGGTGAGGCCGCTCATGCCCACGTCGGCCGCGGCCGGGTCGAAGTGCATGGTCCCGGTGGCGAGCGGCTGGATGCCGAGGGCGGACCGGACCGCTCGCTGCATCCGGCGCAGGCTCTCGCGCACCACCTCGCCGGGCGGCCCGTAGCGGAGCGCCAGATGGGCGAGGAAGCTCCCCATCGCGTGGGAGAGCGTGCTCGCGAAGGGCGCCCTGCGCGCCGCCGCCGGCGCATCGAGGGCGCAGTTCAAGCTCAGCAGGCCACCGTTCGGAACGGGGAGCGACTTGTAGAGGCAGAAGATCCCGACATCTCCGCGCGCGCCGAGCGGCACCTGGCCGTCCCGGGACAGGAGCGCGAGGGCGCAGTCCTCCACCACCGCGAGCCCGTTCCGGCGCGCGATGGCGCCGATCTCCGCCATGGGCTGGGGGAAGCCGAGGAAGTGGATGACGTAGATGGCGCGCGTGTGCGGGCCGATGCACTGCTCGAGGTGCTCGAGGTCGAGGCGCATCTTCGCGTCCACCCGGACGAAGCGCGGCACCGCGCCGGCCGCCTCGAGGGCCTCGATCTCGACCCCGTGGTGGTACGCCGGGACGAGCACCTCCCGACCGGCCAGGCCGAGCAGCCGCGCCGCCAACCAGACGGCGTTCCGCGCGAAGTAGTGACGCCGGACGTCCGCCCCCGAGAGCGGAAACGGCGCCGGCGAGCCGCGCAGGCGCGGCGCGAGCATCGCGGGGGACAAGGTCGGCAGCGCGGGGACGACCCGCCGGCGCTGCGGCGGGGTCGCCGCCACCGCGCGCGCGGGGGTCGACTGGGTCAGCGTCGCCACCATGCCGTCATCTCCCTGGCTAGAGGCTTGAGCCGATGCTTCACGGCGTGAAGTACCGCCCCGGTCATTCCCGGGCGGTACACGTACAGCCAGTCGTGCGGACGGAGCGCCGGCTCCCAGTCGCGCTTCCACGGCATGTCGGGGCCGAGGAAGTCGAGCTCGCGGAGCTGCCGCGCCTCGCACTCGGCCAGGACCTCCCGGACCAGCAGCTGCCCCGGGGAGCAGGCTCCCAGCCGCTCTTCGTAGGCAGGCTTCGGCAGCGAGTAGACGCCGCGGTGCAGGAGGCCGAAGTGCATCGCTACCGGGCGGCCGTCGAGGTCGAGGGAGCGCAAGGCGAGCCACCCCCCGTCACCGGCGGCCCGGGCCAGGCCGCGGTAGAACGCGATCGTGCGCGGGTCGCGCGCGATGGCCGTGCCACGCTCGCCCTTCCAGCCCGCCGCCTCGAGCGCGAAGAACTGGGAGAGGAACGGCTCCACCTCCGCGCCGCCGTCGACGCGCCGGTACGACACCGCCCCTCGCTCCGCGAGCTTCCGCATGCGGCGGCGCAGGTTGGCCAGGAACTTCGAGGAGAGCTTCGCCTCGCGCGGGTCGCCGGCCAGGGCGAGGTAGGGCGTCGCGAGCGATGGCCAGCGGCCGGTGGGATGGCGGTCCGCGCGCGCGAGCGCCTCGAGCAGGGAGGACGTCGGCCCGTGGCGCGGCACGTCCCGCAGGAGCAGCACGTCCCAGCGGATTCGCTCGCGCAGGTGCTCCCAGAGCGCCCGCATGGCGCGGTCGGGGTCCTCGCCCAGGATCCACTCGACCCGCGGGGAGTGGTCGTTCGACGGCGAGGAGAGGAGGGCCAGCCCGCTGCGCCGCTCCTCGAGGAGCGGCGCCATCCCCGCCGCGCGCCCGTCCGCGTCGCGCGCGATGAGCACCCGCAGCCTCGCCTCCGGCGCGAAGGCCCGAAGCCAGGCCCCCACGAAGGCATGCCGGTGGAACGGCTCGTCGACCGGGCCGCGGGCGAGGAGCGCGTCCCACTCGGTGCGGAGGCCATCGAACCCCGACCGCCCCTGCACCTCCTCGACGCGGCAGGGGCCGCGCGCCGCCGGGGTGGGGACCCGCTGTGACGCCTGCATCGAGGCCCTCCTCAATCGGTTGGCCTATCGCAGCCGTCCAAGGTGCGCTCCGCCGCGCCCATCAGTGCGCTCCCCTGCCCGTGAGGACGATTTTGGCCGTGTGGAAGATGCACACCAGATCGAGGAAGAGCGAGGTGTTCTTGATGTAGTAGAGGTCGTACTCGAGCTTGCGCGCCTGCTGCTCCATGGTGGAGCTGTAGCCGTACTTGAGCTGGGCCCAGCCGGTCAGCCCGGGCTTCACCAGCTCGCGCATGGTGAACTGCGGCCAGCGCTTCTTCAGCTCGTCGATGAAGACCTGGCGCTCGGGGCGCGGCCCGACGAAGCTCATCTCGCCCCGCACCACGTTCCACAGCTGCGGGAGCTCGTCGAGCCGCACCTTGCGGAGGACGCGCCCCACCGGCAGCACGCGCGGGTCGCCCGCGGTGGCCCAGGCCGCGCCGAGCGTCTCGGCGTCCCGGCGCATGGTGCGGAACTTCCAGATCCGGTACAGCCGGCCGTTCTTCCCGGTGCGCTCCTGCGAGTAGAGGACGGGGCAACCGTCGGAGAGCGCGATGGCGGCGGCCGTCCCCAGCGTGAGGGGGAGCGTCCCGAGCAACAGGCCGGCCGCGAGCGCTAGATCGAGCGCTCGCTTCACCGCGCGGGTGAAGCCGGTGGCCCGGAAGCCCTCATCGAAGATGAGCGCGCTCGGCCGGAGGAGATCGAGCGGGATCCGCTTCAGGGTGGCCTCCGCGAAGGTGACGTCGCTCATGACCTGGACCCCGCGGGTGCGGCAGGCGAGGAGCGCGTCGATCGGCAGCCCCACCCGCCGGTCCTCCATCGCCACGACCACCACCTCGGCCTTGAGCCGGCGCGCCATCTGATCGACGCTGCCGACGAAAGGCAGGGCCGGGGCGGCGGCCGACGAGGCTCCGCTCGTGTCGGCGAAGCCCACCACCTCGAACAGGCCATCTGCCTCGGTCTCGACGTCGTGCGCCAGCTTCCGCGCGCGGGGCCCGGTCCCGAGCAGGAGCACCCGGGTCGGTGCGCCGACCACCGCCGGCATGGCGGCCCGCACCGTGATGACCGCCAGCGCGCCGCCCGCCGCTGCCAGCACCAGCGAGCGGCGCGGGATCCAGCCCATGGGCAGGAGGATCGGCAGCGCCAGGTAGGCGACGGCGAGCACCACCACCGCGACCCCCAGCGCCCGCATGACGCGCCGGCCGTCGAAGCGGTCACGTGCCGCCGAGCGCAGGTCGTAGAGGTCGCCGAAGTAGAGCGCCCCGGCGAAGGCGAGCGTCGCGATGGCCGCGCGCAGGAAGGCGGCTCCGAGCCCGTGGTCGCGGGTGACGAGCGGGTGGACCACCGGGCCGAGGGAGGTGCCGGCCAGGAGCGCGAGCACGAGCGCGCTCTCCTCGGCGATGAAGAAGGCGGCCTTGCGACCGGAGAACCAATGATTGAAGACGCGGACCACGATCTCCTTTCGTGGACAGAGCGGGAGCGGCGCTGCGGAGCAGACTAGAGCGCTACCGCCTCCTGGCGCAGGTAACGGGCGTAGCCGGGCTCCTCTACGCCGTTCAGCACGATGCCGAGCAACCGATCGCCGAGCGTCTCGACCGCCAGGCGCACGATGTCGCGAGGCGTCTCGCCCGCCTTCACCACCAGCACGACGCCGTCCGCCAGGGTCGCCAGGCGGCCGGCGTCGGCGAGCGCCAGCGCCGGCGGCGCGTCGAGCACCACCAGCGGGAAGGACGCCCGCAGCGTGTCGAGCGTCATCGTGAGGCGCGGGTTGCGCAGCAGCGCCGCCGGGTCGCGTGCCTCCCCCGCGCACAGCATCATCACCCCGTCGACCCGCGAGAGCGCCTGCGCCAGCTCCACCTTGCCCTCGACCACCTCGGCCAGCCCTCCGCGCGGGGCGAGATCGAGGAACCGCGCCAGGCTCGGCTTGCGCAGGTCGCACTCGACGAGCGCCACCTCGCGACCCTCGCGGGCCGCGGTGAGGGCCAGGTTCACCGCGGTCAGGCTGGCCCCCTCGCCGCGGGCGCAGGACGTCATGGCCACCGCGCGCATGGGCCGGGTAGCGTGGATGCGGTCGAGCCGCGCCAGGAGCACGCGGTACTGCTCGGCCGCCATCGACTCGGGCTGGGCGAGCGCCACCAGGCGGTCGTCGTCGTGGCGCGGCGGGACGAGGGGAAGGCTCTCGACAGGAAGGGATGCCATATGGGTCGATTCTCCTTCTCGAAAGATCAGCGCTGCGCGCCGGTGCGGCGCGGCCCGATGCGGGGGATGGCGGCGAGCACGGGCACGCCGAACGCGTGCGCGTCCTGAGGCCCGCGCAGCGAGCTGTCGAAGTACTCGGCCCCGGCGGTGGCGAGGAGCGCCGCGCCGAGCGCGGCCGCCAGCGCCACCAGCGCGAGGTTGAGCCGGTTCGGGCCGGCGGGCCGCGAGGGCGCCACCGCCGACTGGACCACGCGGAACAGGTTGGGCGCGTCGGCGGCCAGCAGCGCCTCGGCGGCCTGCGCGTCGCTGGCGCGCGAGACGGTGCCCGTGTATTTCGCGCGGAACGTCTCGTAGTCGCGGGCGAGGACGCGGTACCGCTCACCCATGCGCGGGGCGGCGTCGAGCCGCTTCTGGACCCCGGCCAGCTGCAGCTGCAGCGCCTTCATCGCCCCCTCGTTCTCCCGGATCTCGGAGTCGAGGCGGGCGAGCTGAGCCTCGATGCGCTCCCGCTTGAAGGCCTTCTGCTGATCGCCGCTGCGCGCGGTGACCTCCTCGAACTGGCGCTCCAGTCGCTTCACGTCGGGGTGGTCGGTCCCGTAGGTGGCGCGGGCGGACTCCAGGCGGCGCAGCACGTCCTCGGCGTTGCCGCCCGCCAGCCCGGCATCGCTGAAGGCCTCCGGAATGGTGGCGAAGATGGCCGTCTTGCGGCGCTTGGCGTCCTGGATGGCGCCGAGCCGCAGGTCCATCTGCGCCATCAGCACCGAGGCGGCGCGCTGGTTCGCCTCGTTCGCCTCCGGGACCTCGAGGGCGTGCTCGGCCTTGAAGGCGACCAGCTTCTGCTCCTCGGCGCCGAGGCGCTTCGAGAGCTCCGTGAGCTGGTCCTGCAGCGTGCCGGCGAGGTTCCTCGCCTGCGTCGCCATGGTCTGGCGCGTCAGCTCGGCGTAGTAACGCGGGATGAGGTCGGCGGCCCGGGCCACCTTCGCGCGATCCGGGCCGCGCACCTCCACCACGAAGAGCAGCGAGGGTGGTCCACCGGCCACCTCGCCCTCCAGGCGCACCTCGACGTTGCGCCGCAGCTTCTCGATGGCGTCGTCCGGGTTCGACTTCCAGTCCGGGTAGTACTCCGTCTCCCGCAGCACTCGCTCCAGCACCGGCCGCGCCAGCACGCCGTGCTTGAGGGTCCGCATCCGCTCGTCGAACGAGGTGACGGACGTCGGGAAGAAGTCGTGCGGCATCACGTGCGGCTCGATCTGCATCACCGAGTCGGCGCGGTACTCGTCGGGTGTGGCCGCGATGACGATGGCCGCCACGAGCAGCACGCCCGCCATCACCCCGATGGCGAGCCAGCGCCGCCGCCGCAGCGCCTCCAACATCTCGCGGATGGTGTAGCTCTTCTCCATTTCCCCCTCCTAGCGGTGTACGAGCTCCCACCCGACGCGGAGCCCCACGATGTTGCGGTCGAACAGGGACGGGCCCGAGTCGGCGCGGGCGAAGCGGGAGGCCCCCACGCCCACGCGCACCCCAGCTCCCACCAGGTAGCTGGCGTCCCCATTGATGCCGTACCCCGTGATGGCGTTGGCGCCCCACGGGATCTCGCCGCTCCGCCACAGGCCGCCGTCGGCGTGCAGCTGGAACTTGCGGGTGACGTTCCAGGTGGCGGCCGCCTCCGCCGCGTCGAAGAGGCCCGGCTCCGCCAGGATGCCGAGGCCGACCCCGTGACGCAGCGTGAAACGAACATCGCCGTGCCGGTTCCCGCCCAGGAGCTGGACCGAGGCCTGCGGCACGACCTGGACGGCGCCTCCTCCCACCGGGCTCCAGATGGCTGGACCAGCCGTGGCCTCGAAGGTCCAGCGCCGGGATGAGCGCCACCGCACCACGCCCGCGAGCTCGTGGGCGTTCGCGTCGCGGGCGCCCGCTCCGAACTCCTGGAACCAGTCGAACTTGTAGGAGCCGCCGACCTCCAGCCGGTGGCCGAGCCGCCTCGTCAGCTCGACGCCGGGCGTGTACGAGGCGGCGCCCAGCGCGCCGGGATCAAGCTCACGCCCGAGCGGCGCCCGGTCGAAGCGCACGATGCGGTCGGCGAAGGTTCCGGCCACCGTCCAGTTGCGGTCGAGCCGCCAGGCGCCCTTGGCGCTGCCGGTCACCACCACGCCCGCCCCGCCCTGTCCGAAGATCCCGAGCCTTGCCAGCCCGACCGGATCGAAGGCATAGGTGGCGGCCGCCTCGGCGTCGATCTTGAGACGTGGATCGGGTCGCACGTGCAGGAGGAAGCTCCCGCGCTGGTTCCAGATGGTGTTCGAACCCGGAGACGCGGCGGGCGTGCCCGCGACCGGCGCCGCGGGAGACCGGTTCGGATACGTCAGCAGGTCGCCGCCGACCACCGCGCCGAAGCTCCAGGTGTGATTGCGGAGCCGGAAACCCAGATCCGGCGAGACGCGCCCCATCCCGGCGCCCTGGCCGTCGTACATCACGTTCGAGTCGTAGCCGCCCTCGAGGGTGAGACGGGCGATGGGCTCCACCTGCACGCTCGCCGCCGCCCGCGAGCCGGCGCACAGCAGCGCGGCCGCGACCACCGCCTTGCCCGCCCGCCGACGCGTACCCATCTCCCGCCTCCTCCTCGGCGTCCCCCGGCCGTGCGGCGCCGGGCGGTGCCCGTCAGCGGACGTAGATCGCGTCCCCTGGCGAGAGCCACAGCGCACCCTCCGCCTCCCCATCCACGAGCTCCTTCAGCGAGAGCCGGACGCGCTCCTGCTTTCCGTCGGTCTTCTGGCGAAGCCACACCACCTCGTCGCCCGCGAACTCGTTCGTGCCACCGGCGGTGGCGATGGCCTGGGTGACCGAGATGGCGCCGCGGAGCGGGAAGGTGCCGGCGCGGATGACCTCACCCATCACCGAGAAGCGCGGGCCGTTGATCTCGCGGACGAGGACGGCCACCGCGGCGTCCTTCACGTAGGGGGACAGCGCCTGGGTGAGCGCAGTCCTGAGCTCCGAGGGCGTCTTGCCGGCGGCCTGGAGCTCACCGGCGAGCGGCAGCGCGATGAGCCCGTCCGGGCGCACCGGCATCACCCGCGTGAGCTCGGGCTCGTGCCACACCACGATCTCGAGCACGTCCTCGCGGCCGATCCGGTACTCGGATGGCGGTTGCGAGGCGACGCGCTCCCCCTTGGTAGAGCTCGCGCAAGCAAGCGCGAGCAGCGACAACAGCAGGCTCATTCGGCGCATGGGGCGTTCACTCTCCTGCGGGGTGTGCGCGGACCTATCCACGGTGGGTCGACCCCGGCTGCGCGGCACCTACGCACACCGCGTGCCACGAACCCGCGGGGGGAGCTGCCGAGGCGCAGGGCCGCAGCAAACGGTGGCGCGCTCGGGGCGCGTGCGCTTCGAGGGGAGTCAGGCGACCAGGAAAATCATTTCCTCACCGGGCGATCCGGGTTCCCCCCCGCGGAGGGAACGCGGCGTTGACCAGCGGCCCCATCGGCATGAGCTTCAACCAGGTGCAGCAGGCAACTCGGGCGAGAGGACGGGGCATGCTCAGGGCGGCGGCGTGGACGGTTGGGCTCTTCGCGGTGGGCGCCGGCATCTGCCAGGTGTTTCCGGGCCCCTTCATCGAGCCCTTGGTGCTGGTGGCGCTCGGGACCACGCTCTTCCTGGTGAGCGGCCGGACCCGGACGACGGCGCCGCGCGAGACGGAGGCACCGGACGCGAGCGACGCGATCCCGACGCGGGTGGCGCGGTAGCTCTCGGAGCAGTGCAGGGAGGACGCGGGCGGCCAGGTGGCCGCCCGTCGTCGTTCTCCTACTCGATCATGGCGGCGTTGCGAGGATCGACGATCTCGCAGTCTTTGATCTTGTAGAGCAGCGCCTTGTAGCTGATCTGCAACCGGTTGGCCGCCTTCCGCTTGTTCCAGCCGGTGCGACCGAGGGCGCGGATGATCGCCTCGCGCTCCGCGATGCGGGCGGCGCGCTTGCCGACCTCCTTCAGCGGCGCATCCTCCGGCAGCGGCGCGTGGAGCCCGGCTGGCGCGGGGGCCGGCGCTGGGACGACCGGATGGAGGGCGACCACGTTCGGCGAGGCCGGCGCACGGCCCGGGGTCAGCTCGCCGAGGACCATGGTCGGGTCCCTCAACACCACCAGCCGGCGAACCAGGTTCTCCAGCTCGCGGACGTTGCCCGGCCAGTCGTAGGCGTGGAAGCGCTGCATCACCTCGTCGGGGACCCGGTCGAGGCCGCCCTTGTAACGGCGGTGATACTTGTCGACGAAGTGCCGCACGAGCGGGTCGATGTCCTCCTTGCGCTCGCGCAGCGGCGGGACCCGGATCGTCACGACGTTGAGCCGGTAGTAGAGGTCCTCGCGGAACGTGCCCGTCACGATCTCGGTCTCCAGATCGCGATTGGTGGCCACCACCACCCGCGCATCGACCCGCAGGGACCGCTTGCCGCCCACCCGATAGAACTCCTCGTCCTGCAGCACTTGCAGGAGCTTCGCCTGGAGGCGCGGGTCCATCTCTCCGATCTCGTCGAGGAAGATGGTCCCCTGGTGCGCCAGCTCGAACTTGCCCGGCTTCTCGGCGTGCGCCCCTGTGAACGCGCCCCTCTCGTGGCCGAAGAGCTCGCTCTCCAGGAGCTCGCCCGGAAGCGCGGCGCAGTTGATCTTCACGAACGGCTTGCCGGAGCGATGGCTGTAGGCGTGGATTCGCCGGGCCACCACGTCCTTGCCGACGCCGCTCTCTCCGACGAGCAGCACGGGCACGTCGGTGTCTGCAACTCGCTGCGCAAGCGTCCAGACGCGCTCCATGGCCGCGGAGCGCGTGATGAGCCCGGGCGGCTCATGGTCAGGTGGAGCAGCCTCGTGTCGCGGACCCGGCCGGCCGGGGACCCGGCTGTCGAGAGCCCGGCGTAGCACGAGGTCGAGCTCGGAAGGGTCGAACGGCTTCGGGAGGTAGTCGGCCGCGCCGAACTTCATCGCCTTGACGACGTTCTCGGCCTCGGAGAGGCCCGAGAGCACGACCACCGCCGCCCGCCCGTCCGACGCGCGGTACCGGCGCAGGAGCTCGAACCCGTCCATGTCGGGCATGACGAGGTCGAGCAGCACGGCGTCGATGTCAGGCCGCCCCTGCAATGCGGCGAGCCCCTCTCCGCCGCTGGCGGCGGTGTGGACGCGATACCCGGCGACGCCCAGGTATTCGCATAGGCCGGAGCGGGTCGGTGCATCGTCCTCGACGACCAGGATGGTTGCGTTGCGATCCATCGTGCGCCTTCCTCGGGCTCGTGCTGCCCAGGCGCGGAGCGGTGCTTGCTCCGGGGATGGGAAGCGTTTGCCTCCGCGGAGGAAGCTGCGTTCTCTCCTCGTCGACGGCACGTGCCCTTTCGCGTCCTCGTCGAGACGATGGCACGCTCCCCTGCCGCCCCACCGAGCGCTGCGTTCCGTCTCGAGCGGCGCTGGAGGGTCGGCCGCGAGCGGGCTCAATAGACCTTTGCCACCTCGGCCCCCGCGTAGTACGCGCGCAGGATCTCGCGGTAGGACTGCCCCGCCTCCGCCCTGCCGATGGCGCCCCACTGGCACATCCCGGCGCCGTGCCCCCAGCCGCCGCCGCGCAGCACGGTCGCTTCGCCGTCTCGGCCGACGACGAACATGGCGCTGGGGAGGTTTCCCAGCAGCTGACGAATTCTCAGCTCTCCCTCCACCGTGCCTCGCGCCGCGTCTCCCGTCACGACGAGAGAGCGCGCGCGGCCCGAGGCTCCCCGCCCGGTGACCTCCAACGAGCGGACATGGCCGACCGCGAGCGGCACGGCCAGCCGGTCCAGCTCCGCCGGCGCGAACCGCCGCTCCCAGCGGTAGCGGTCCTTCCGCACGCCGCGGGCGCGAGCGCACCAAGCGTTCGGAGCGGCCTCGAGGAAGCGCTCGAGCCGCGCTTCGTCGCGAAGTCCGCCCTCCCAGGCCGCGGAGGCCTCGGGCGGCAGGTCCGGTCGCCCGCGGAGGTTCGGATCGGGCAGGGTGGGCCAGACCGCCTCGTTGTCCTCGCCGTGCCCGCCGCAGAGGGCGGAGTACACGGCGTCGACCAGGGTCCGGTCGGCGCGGCCGAAGAGCGCCTCGCCGGCGGTGTCGCGAACGGCCTGATCCGTGGCGGCGGCCTGCGCCGTCTCGCCCCGATAGGCCTGGCAGTGAACCTCGCTGCACAGCGCGTAGGGGTCGCCGAGATGGCGCGTCCCGAGCTGTGCGAGGACGTTGGAGCGGGCCGTGACGGCCTGCGCGCGCAGCGCTTCGCGCGGGGAGCCAGCCGGGATCTCGCTCGGGACGAGGCCACGCAAGAGCTCCTCGAGCGGCAGCTCGAGCACGGCCGCCAGGCGACCGGACGCATCCAGCGTGACGTGGAGGCGGCCGCGGTAGGCGCGATCCTCGAAACCGTGGGCGGCATGGCCGACGTCGTGCTCGACCGCCGCGAGCGAGAAGCCGGCGCCGCCCTCCACTTCGACGGAGGCGAGCGCGTCGGCCGACGCGAGCCGGCTCCCGGCCGCATCGAGCACCTCGAGCCGGCCCGAGGGGCGGCGCAAGACCTCGCTGAAGGTCCCGGTCCGACTGCCGTACAGCTCGAGCGCCTGCTCGGCGAACTCATGGGCGAAGCCCTCGCTCCCATCGCCGGCGGCGAGCACCACGATCCGCCGGTTGTCGACCACCCGGCCCGCGATCCCGTAGACGCCGCCCACCTGGCGTTGCTCGACCGTCACCCCGCGCTCTTCCCACAGGCGGCGGGCAGACGCGAGCCGCGCGTGGTCGGCCTGGACCGCCTCGGCGAGGAGCGGGTGGTGGGCGAACACCGCCGGGAGGGCATCCGTCGCTCGGATCCGGAACTGCTCACCGGCGGCCAGCTCGATCGTGCCGCCGCCGCGCACCTGCAGCTTCGCCCGCGCCCGGCTGCGGAAGATGACCTGTCCCTGCCCTTCCATGAGCCGGATGGTGACGACCGGAGCACCTCCGCGCGCGAAGTGGAGGCGATGGCTCCAGAGGAGGTCGAGCGGATCGTCTCGGTCGCTGGGCGCGGACGGCGGGGGCTCTCCGGGCGCCGGGAGCGGGTGGGGAAGCGGGGTCGGGATCGAGGTCGAGGTCGAGATCGAGGTCGAGGTCGGGGTCGAGGTCGGGGTCGAGGTCGACGTCGGAGTCGAGGTCGCGCCCGCCATCCGGACCACCCCCCACATCCCGGCGGCGAGCGCTGTCAGGAGCGCCCCGCTCCGGAGCGTCATCCCAGCCTCCGCGCCTTGTCGGCGGCGAGCTCGGCCGCGATCTGCTGCGCACGCTCGGGCGAAGCGCGGGCCGCCTCCTCGAGCCGGACCCTCTCCGCCTCCTCGCGCGCGCGGAGCCCGTCGATCATGGCGGTCACCTCGGCGGCCAGGCCACCGAGGAGGTCGCCGCGACGGAGCGGCCTGGCGCGGCGGAGCGAACCCTCCCCCACCGCGCGGCAGGTGCGGCCGATGGCGTGCGCCGGACCGGCGATGCGGTGCGTGACCGCGATCGAGAGCACCACCAGGGCGAGGACGATGCCGGCCAGCACCACCGCGAGCGCGGCCATGCGGCGCCGGTCCTCGCCGCGCAGCAGCGCCGACACGACCTCGTCGGCGCGTCCGTCGCCGAGCGCGACGAGCCGCGAGGCCTCCCGGTAGGCGCGCCACAGCTGCACTCCGAGCGCCACGGAGAGCCCGCTCACCACCGCCGCGAGATAGGCCCCCAGCCGGAGCTGCAGGCCGGGATCGAGCACGAAGTTGCGCCAGCGCCGGCGCGGGCTACTGGGGGCGGGTGCTGGCGCGGCGGCGGTCTCGGCAGAGGTCGGTCCTGTCATGGCAGCGTCTCCCCTCACGGCATCACGGCGCCTCGAGGAGGCGTCGCGCCAGATCCTCGCACAGGCTCGCGGCGGCGGCCGCCACCGCCTGGGCCTCGAGCTGCGCGCCGGCCCCGCTGGGCGCGGAGGTGCTGGCGCGCGCGCCGCCCTCCACCATCGCGGCGATGCGGCCGCCGCGATCGATCGCGATGAGGGAGACCTTCACCTCCACCTGCGTGCCGCCACCCGCGTGCGCCAGGTCCACCCGCAGCACGGCCGGCTTGAGGTGGTATCCCGCGCTGGAGCCCCCGTCCACCAGCTCGAAGCCGCGCCGCGCCAGCTGGGTCGAAAGCCCCGCGCGCAGCAGGGACCGGACCCGCGCGTCACCAGCGCCACCCTGCGCCTCGTCCAGCACCACCGCGCGGGCGCCGCGCACGAGCTCGCCGACCGCGCGGGCAGCAACCTGGCGCACCCGCAGGTCGGGATCTCCCGAGGCCGCAGCGCGGAGGGTGGCGACCCCTCCCGGATCGCCAAGCTCCTGGAGGGCGGCGGCGGCGGCCACCCGCACCGCGGCCGCCTCATCCTCCGAGAGCGCCCGGCACAGCGCCGGGACCGCGTTCGGCCCGCCCTGCTGGGCGAGGACGGCAGCTGCTTGCGCGCGCACCTTGCGCGAACCGTCGTCGCGCAGCGCGTGCAGCGCGCGCTCGGTCCGCGCATCGGCGGCCGGGTGGCCGGGGATCACGGCCAGGGCCAGCGCGGCAGCGACGAGGCGGAAGGCGGGCATGCGTGCCCGGGACTCTACCTCGCCCCCGCCTCGGCATCGGCGCCCGCGCGGAAGAGCGTCCGCAAGCGGGTGGTCAGCGCGCCCACCCTCCCCGTCCCGACGGGCCGCCCGTCGAGCGCGGTGACGGGCAGGATCTCGCGCGCGGTCGAGGTGATGAAGAGCTCTTCGGCGCGGGCGAGGTCTTCGGGCCGCAGCCGGCGCTCGCGGGTCTCGATCCGCTCGGCGCGCGCCAGCTCCAGCACGAGCTCGCGGGTCACGCCGGCCAGGATCCCCACCTCGAGCGGCGGCGTCTCCAGGCATCCCGCGCGCACCGCGAAGACGTTCGAGGAAGCGCCCTCGGTGACGAAGCCGTCGCGGTCGAGCAAGAGCGCCTCGTGCGCCCCCGCCGCGCGCGCCTCGCGGACGGCGAGCACGTTGGCGAGGTGAGCGCCGGTCTTGGCGGTCGTGTCGGGCGCCTCCGGCGCATCGTGCCGCACGCCGACGATGCGGCAGGACACGCCGTCCCGATAGGCCGACGCCGCCGGACCCCGCAGCGGGCTCGCGACGATGATCGCGCGCGGGCCGACGGCGAGCGCCGGGTCGAGACCCAGCTCGCCCGCGCCGCGCGTCATGATGACGCGCAGCGAGAGCTCGCCCTGGTTCCACGGTGCCGCCTCCGGATCGGGCGCCTCGACCGCCGCGGCGGCGGCCTCGAGGGTGCGCCGGAGCTCCCGGCGCGTGCGCGCCCCGTCCCAAGGCAGCTCGAGCGCGAGCCGCTCCGCGGAGCGCCGCAGCCGCCGGAGATGGCGCTCCAGCTCGAACGGCCGCTGCCCGTACGTCCGCACCACCTCGTACACGCTGTCGCCGTACAGAAAGCCGCGGTCGAAGACCGAGACGACCGCCTCCTCCGGTCGGACCAGCCGGCCGTCCATGTTCACCACGGTACCCATTTGCGGATGCAACCCCCGGATACGGTCGTTTATTTGACGGTCTGCGCGGGCGGAGAGATATCTGCCGATGTCATGTCCCACGACGTCGAATGCACGCACTGCCACGTCCTCATGACGACGTGGTCGGCGGCGGGCAGCCCGGTGCGGTACTGGCAGTGCCCCTTCTGCAACCGCACCCACTCCTCGCTGTACAGCGAGGTGTTCCAGCGCGGCGCGGGCGCGCGCCGGGTGGATCCGTCGCAGGGCTCCACGTGCGCGCAGGCAGCGGGCGCGCCGCAAGCCACGCCTCAGGACATCGCCTGGACGCGCCTCAAGGCGCGCGCGGCGCGCTGGTTCGCGCGGCTCGAGCAGGAGCAGGTCCCGACGCCTCCGGCGGCGCCTACGAGCCGCGCCCTTCCGGCCACTCCGCCCCGCGGTGCTGGCGCCCCCCTCGTCCCGGCGCTCTCCCCCGCCGGGAGCGGGGGGGGCCGTTCGAGGGACCGCGGCGCTCGCTCCTTCGGCCTCGCCACGGTGATCACCTCCGCCCGCCGCAGGCGCTGACCAGGGAACCGTCACCGTCGGTCGCTCACAATCCGAATCCCTCCGGCTCGCTCGGCTTCTCCTGGGACGGGCCGAGCCGCGGCAAGTCGGAGGTTGCGCCCTGCTCCGCCAGCTCAGCCTCGTTGTGGAATGCCTCCAGCGCGTCCCGCGGATCGGCGAACAGCCCCGCGCGGATGAAGGGGACGACGCGCTCGGCGGCGGCAGCGCTCGCGTCCGCCTGGCGGGCCAGCGTCGCGAGGCCGATCTCGGTCGAGAGCGCCTCGTCGAGCGCGAGTCGCCACGAGCCATTCACGCGACGCAGGCGGGCGAGCGGGTTGTGGTCGGCGAGCACGGTGGCCGTGTCGCCCCGCACCTCCGCGCGCGCGGTCCGGAGCGCCTCGTCCTCGGCGGCCACCCGCTCCGCGTAGCCCACGACCGCCGCGCCGGCGCGCCCGAAGCGCTCCACGATGGCGTTCTCCAGCGTCTCGAAGGCGCGCGCCATCTCGACGAACGACCCGGTCGCCCGGCCGGCCTCCGGCAGGTCGATGAGCTGCGCGGCTGAGGTCGCGTCGCCCTGGTGCAGCGCGCGGTAGAAGGCGCGCGTCACCTCGAGCGGCGTGGCGGAAGGATCGGCCGCTGGCGTGCGGGGACGTCCGCCCGCGCACGAGGCCGCGCCGGCGAGCGCGAGCGCGGCCGCGACGGCGCACCGGTTGGCAGTCATGCGACCTCCTCCCGCTCGTGCGTGGCCTCGCCGACCGTAACACCGCGCCTCTGACCCGGGTGCGCGGCGGCGGCGCCGCCCCCTTCGGGATTTCCGAGGGGGATCGCCCACTTCGCCCCCTAGCCCCGCGCTTGTGCCAGAGCCGGCGCGTGGGCAGCTTGACACCAGCGCCGGCGCCTCAGCGCGGACCCCACGCCCCGTGCCCGACCCAAGCTCTCTTCTCGGCCGCGCCGGCCCGCTCATCGCCGCGCGGCTCACCTCCGCCTGCATCACCCTCTTCATCCCGCTCGTCTTGGCCCGGATGATGCCCCAGGCGGAGTACGGCACGTACAAGCTGCTCTTCCTCGTCTCGATGACCGCCTCCGCCGTCCTCCCGCTCGGGGTCACGCAGAGTCTCTACTTCTTCGTGCCGCGCGCCCGCGAACCGCGCGTCTTCTTCGGGCAGACGCTCGTCTTCATGCTCTTCTCCGGCGCCATCGGCGGGCTGGCGCTCTTCCTCGGCGCGCCGCTCCTGGCGCGCGCCCTCTCCACGCCGGGGCTCGTCGATCACCGCGCCGAGCTGGCGCTGTTCACCGGGCTCGTGGTCGCCGCCGCGCCGCTCGAAACTTCCATCACCTCGCAGGGGAAGACGCGCCTCGCCGCCCTCTCCTACCTCGTCTCGGATGCGACCCGGGCCGGCGCGCTCATCTTGCCCGCGCTCTCCGGCTTCGGGCTGCACGGCATGATGCGCGCGATGGTGGCCTGGGGAGCGTTGCGACTCGGAACCGCATGGTCCCTCACGCTGCTCGGTCAGCGCGGCCGCCTCTGGGAGCGGCAGCTCTTCCGCCAGCAGCTCGCGTACGCGCTGCCGTTCGGGATGGCCATCATCTTCGCCGTCCCCCAGCAGTACGCGCACCAGTTCATCGTGGCGCATGCGGTGGGACCGGCGCTCTTCGCGATCTACGCGGTCGCCTGCTTCGAGCTCCCCTTCGTCGACCTCTTCTACACGCCCACCGGCGAGGTGCTGATGGTGCAGCTCGGTGAGCTCGAGCGCGCCGGCCGCCGCAGCGAGGGGGCGGTGGCGTTCCGCAGCGCGGTGGAACGGCTCGGGCTCTTGCTCCTGCCTCCCATCGGCTTCTTCTTCGCGGTGGCGCCGGCCTTCATCGTCACCATGTTCGGCCCGCGCTTCGCCGAGGCCGCACCGCTCTTCCGCATCTGCCTGTTCGTCATGCCGCTCGGGGTGTTCCCGCTGGACGCCACCCTGCGCGCGCTCGGCGAGACGCGCTACATCCTCCTCTCCTATCTCCTCAAGGCGGCGGTGAGCATCCCCGTGGTGTGGCTCTCGGTGGAGCGCTTCGGCCTCATCGGCGCCGCCTTCGCATACGTCGCCTCGGAGCTCCTCGGGCGCGCCCTCCTCGGCTGGCGCGTACCGCGCGCGCTCTCCTCCCCGGGCGAAGTGGTGAGAGCGCGCGACCTCCTGCCGGCCCGCGCGCTCGCCCGCACCACCCTGGTGGCGATGGCGCTGGCCGCCGCCGGCGCCGCCACCTACCACGTCGCAGCGCGGTTCGAGGTCGCGCCCGCCGGCTCCTTCCTGCACCGGGTCTTCGCGCTGGGTGTCGCCGGCTCGGTGTTCGCCGTCGGCTACCTCTGGCAGCTGGTCGCCTCCGGCCAGCAGCTCCCCGGCTTCGTCGGCACCTTGCTGGCGCGGCGGCGAGCGCGACGCACCGTGACCGTCACGCCGTGAGGGGTGCCGATCCAGGCCGGTCAGCCGACCCAGCCCATGCGGCACCAGACGGTGAAGAGCGCCGCCTGGAACGCCACCGCGACGAAGAGCGCGCTCTTCGCGAGCGCACCGCCGCGCGCGGTGGCCGCCAGGGCGACGAAGGCGGGGAAGAGGACGAGCGCGAAGCGCGCCCCCGACATGAGGAGGCCCGAGCACAGGGCGGGCGCGAGGAAGGCGACGGCGAGGATCCCGTCGGCAGCGGAAAGGCGGCGGAACGCGAGCACCGCGCCGGCGCAGGCGAGGAGGAGCGCCCCGCGGTCGACGTCCACCATCCGATCGATGAAGCGCGGTCGAAAGAGCGTCGTCCAGGGCGCCGCGAGGCCGCGCGCCCACGGCGCCTGGGCATGCCCGATCGCCAGCGGATCGCCGGTGAGCCGGGCGAGGTAGAGGGCCCAGGCCGCGAAGGCCAGGACCGGCAGCGCCGCGCAGGCCAGCGCGACCGCGGTGGCGCGCCCGCCGCGCGCGCGCCGCCGCGAGAGCGCCAGCCACCCGAGCGGCAGCGCCACCAGGAGCCCGTTCGGCCGGCACAGCGCGAGCAAGAACCCCGCCGCGCCGGCGCCCGGCCAGCGCTCGCTCCACGCGAAGTGAAAGGCGGCCACGGCGAGGAGGAGGAAGAGCGCCTCGGTGTAGGCGCACGAGAGAAAGAACGCGGTCGGGAAGGCGAGGAGCGCCCAGACCGTGCGAGCCGCGACCTCGGGGCCGAGGCGCGAGCGGACGTGCCGGTGGAGGAGCAGCACCGCCCCGAGCGCCGCCGCATTGGAGATCGCCACGCCGACCGCCAGCGCCAGCGCCGGCCCGCGCGCGGCCGTGGGGAACACCGCCAGGACCGCGCGCATGAGCGCCGGGTAGAGCGGGAAGAAGGCGAGCGCCGAGTGATGGGTCGTGAAGAGCGGATCGGGCCGGTACCCGTGCAGCGCGAGCTCGAGGTACCAGCGGGTGTCCCAGCGCCCCCACACGTCGAGCAGGAAGGTCGGCGCGAAGGCGCGGTCCTCTCCGGGCGCCGCCGTGGTCCAGCGCTGCGCGAGCGGCAGCGCCTGCGAGAACTGGGCGACGGCGAGGAGCGCGATCCGGCTCGCCAGGAAGGGGACGAGCGCGCCGCTCACCGCGTCCCGCAGCCCGGAGGTGCGCTGCGTGGGGGCGCTCGTCGTCTCCATGCGGCGGAGGATAGCCCACCCTCGCCGGCGGCTGGGGCGCAGCGACGGCCTTCAGGCGGCGCGCGCGGCCTGGCCGCGCCGGACGAGGCGCCGGTAGAGGCGATCGTGCTCGAGGATCATGCGCTCCATCCCGAGCTCGTCCTCGACGAAGCGGCGCGCGGCGTGGCCCATGCGGCGCGCGCGGTCCGGATCGGCGAGGACCCGCAGCATGGCCTGGGCGAGCGCCTCCGGGTGCTCCACCGGGACGACGAAGCCGCGCTCTCCGTCCCGGACCAGCTCGGCGTTGCCCCCGGCGTCGGTGACGACCATCGGCAGGCCCGCCGCCATCCCCTCCATGATGGCGTTGGAGAGGCCCTCCTGCCGCGAGCAGAGCACGCCGAAGGTGCCGCGGGCGAGGACTGCCGGGACGTCCTTGCGGCTGCCCAGGAAGTGCACCGCGCTGGCCACGCCGAGCTCCTTCGCCAGCCGCTCGAGGTGGCGCGCCCGGGGTCCCTCTCCCACCAGGAAGGCCTGCACCTCCGGCACCCCGCGCCGCACGTGCGCGAGGGCGGCGAGGAAGTCCTCCTGGCGCTTCACCTCGTGGCGCATGTTGGCGACGAGCACCGCCACCGGCGCCGCGCCGGTCTCCGGCAGCGGGCCCTGCAGCGGCCCGGCCATCATGGCGTCGAAGTGCGGCAGGTCCAGGCCGTTGCGGATGACCACCACCTTCTCGGCGGCCACGTGCTCGCGGTGGATGACGAGGTCGCGGACCGCCTCGCAGTTCGCGATGACGGCGCCGGCGCCATACGACGCGGCGACGAAGGCGAGGTGGCGCGCGCGCCCATGCCAGTGAACGAGGTCGAGCCTGCTGATCGCCACCGGCACCCCCGCCAGCCGCGCCGCCGGCACCGCCAGCAGGGCCGCATAGAAGTCGTGGGCGTGGACGAGATCGATGCGCTCGCGCCTCAGCCGGCGGGCGAGCCGCATCGTCTCGGCCAACGTCGCCGGCCGCATGAACGAGCCGCCGAGCGGGTGGATGAGCGGCTCGTAACCGAGGGCCCGCGTCTCGTCGAGCAAGGGTCCGCTCGGGTCGAGCGCGTGCACCGAGACCTCGTAGGACGAGGGCAACCGCCGGAGCAGCTCCAGCACCTGCACCTCCCCACCGCCCACCTGGAAGCAGTTGGTGAACTCGACCACGCGGATTCGATCGGCGCCCATGTGCCCGAAACGTGCGCATCCTCGCGCGCCGGGGCCGCGCCAACGCCCCGAGCGGTGAGCGGACCGGGCGCTTCTCGCGCGGGCAGGGAAGGCCCACCATGGTGGGGGGGGTGGAATGGCACGCGCCGACGCCACAGCCAGCATCGACGAAGCCCTATCCTCACGCGCGCCCGCCCCGCCTGCGCCGGGGGGCCCGCCCGCCCGCCCGCTGCGCGTGGCGATGCTGACGGCGCTCTTCCCGCCCTCGGTGGGCGGCATCCAGAGCCACACCCTGCGCCTGGGCCAGAAGCTCGTCGAGCGCGGGGTCGAGGTCCACGTCGTGACGCGCTGCGGGCCGGGCTTGCCGGTCTTCGAGCGAATGGTCGGCGTGCGCGTGCACCGGGTGGGCGTCTCGGCCGCCACCGGCGCGGCCGGTAGCCTGGCATTCATGGCCGAGGCGCTGCGGGCGGTGGTGCGACTGCGGCGACACTTCGACGTCCTGCACGCGCACCAGCTCCTCTCGCCCTCCACCGTGGGCCTCGCCGCCGCGGCGCTGACCGGACTTCCACTCATCGTCAATCCGCACGCGTGCGGCGACATCGGAGACGTGAGGGTGCTCTCGGCCACGAGGCTCGGCCGGCTCCGGCTGGCGGCCGTGATGCGCGGCGCCGATGCCTTCGTGGCCGTGAGCGGCGCCATCCGAGACGAGCTCCTCGCGGCCGGTGCCCCGCCGCAGGCCGTGTGGAGCATCGTGAACGGCGTCGACACCGACCGCTTCGCGCCGGTGACGCCCCGCGAGCGGCTCGTCCTCCGACGCTCGCTCCGGCTCGGCGAGGAGCCGCTCGTCGTCTACACCGGCCGGCTCGCCCGTGAAAAGGGCGTGGACGTGCTCGTCGCCGCCTGGCCGCTCCTCCTCGCCCGGGTCCCCGGCGCCCGGCTCTGCCTGCTCGGCGACGGCCCCGAGGAGGCGCGGCTCCGAGAACAGGCGAGCGCGCTGGGCGTGGAGGCCTCGGTCGCATTCCTGGGCGGCGTCCCCGACGTCGCCCCCCGCCTGCGCGCAGCGGACGCGGCCGTGCTGCCCTCGCGGACGGAGGGAATGCCGGTGGCACTCATCGAGGCGATGAGCTGCGGCCTGCCGGTGGTCGCCACGGCGGTGGGCGGTTCGGCCGAGGTCCTGCGCGACGGCACCACCGGCCGGCTCGTGCCCCCCGACTCGCCTGCGGCGCTGGCCGAGGCGCTCGCCGAGGCGCTCCTCGAGCCGGCGGCGAGCGCCCGGGGCAGGGCCGCCCGCGCCGACGTCCTGGCTCGCTTCGCGATGGACCTCGTCGCCGACCGGTTCCTCGCGCTCTACCGGACACTGGCCTGCCGCGGCGCCGCCGCGCTCGGCGGCGGCGACAGGGCGAGGTGAGTCGCATGCCGCGGCCCGACTCGAGCTCCGGGCGCATCGGGTACCTCATGTCCTGGTACCCGGCCGTCACCGAGACCTTCATCCTGCACGAGATGCTGGAGCTCCAGCGGCTCGGGGTCGATCTCGAGATCTTCCCGCTCTTCGGGGCGCGGCGAGACGTGAGGCACCCCGGCTCGGAGCAGCTCCAGGAGCGCGTCCACTACCACCACGGACTGTCCGCGGAGCTCGTCCTGTCGCAGCTGCACTGGCTGGTCCGCCGGCCGCGCGCCTACCTCGGCGCATGGGCGAGCGCGCTGGCCGGCAACGTGGCCTCTCCCGAGTTCCTCGCCAAGGCCCTCGTGACGGTCCCGCGTGCGGCCGTCCTCGCCCGGCGCATGGAGGCGCGCGGGATCCGGCACGTCCACGCCCACTGGGCCACCCACCCCGCCCTGGCGGCCTTCGTGGTGCAGGCGCTGACCGGGATCGGCTACAGCTTCACCGCCCACGCGCACGACCTGTACCTCGACCGCTCCATGCTGGGCCGGAAGATCGGCGCGGCCCGCTTCGTCGTGACGATCTCCCGCTTCAACCGCGCGCTCATCGAGCGGCTCTTCGGGCCCGCTGCGGCCGCGAAGACGACGGTCATCCCGTGCGGCGTCGACCCGCGCCTGTTCCGCGAGCGCACCCCGCGCCCGCCGGATGGCGTCTTCCGCGTCGCCTCGGTGGCGGGTCTGCGCGACTACAAGGGCCACCGCTGGCTCGTCGAGGCCTGCGCCCTGCTGAAGGAGCGGGGCGTGCCCCTTCACTGCGTCCTCGTCGGTGAGGGGCCCGAGCGGCGCGCACTCGCGCGGCAGATCTCGGCCGCCGGGCTGTCGCGGGAGGTGGAACTGCTCGGGAGCCGCCCCCAGGACCAGGTCCTTCAGCTCCTCGATCGCTCGGACGTGATGGTGCTGCCGAGCGTCGTCACCGCCGCCGGCATGATGGACGGCATCCCGGTCGCGCTGATGGAGGCGATGGCGACCGGGCTGCCTGTCGTCTCGACGAGCATCTCCGGCATCCCGGAGCTGGTGCTGGACGGGGAGACCGGGCTCCTCGCGCCGGAGCGCGACGCCGCGGCCCTGGCCAACGCCCTGCAGCGGCTGTACCGGGATCCGGCGCTGGCGCGCCGCCTGGCGGCGCGGGGGCGAGCGCACGTCCTCGCGAAGTTCAACCTGCTCGAGAGCGCGGCCCGCTTGCGCGACCACCTCGCCGCCGCGGTGGAAGGGCGGGCAACGGCTGGGCAGCGGAGCTCGAGCGCGGTGGACGCAGCGGGCTGACCCCGTGCGCCGCCGCCCACCGCGCAGGCTCCCCGCGCTCGCCCGATCCGCTCGATCACCCCGCCAGCTTGACGGTCGGCTTCCGCTGCGAGCGGTGCTCGTATGCATGGGCGTAGCCACCGAGCGGCGCCCGCGCGTCGTTGAGGATGGCCCCGTGCATGGTCAGCCCGCTCTGCGCGAAGCGCTCCAGCGCGAGCTCGATCTCGCGCAGCGGGTGCTCACGGGAGCGGAGCACGAGGAGGTTCACGTCGGCGCAGCGGGCGACCAGGACCGCGTCGGTGACCGCCAGGATGGGCGGCGTGTCGAGGAGGACCACGTCGTAGCGCCGCGCGACCGAGGCCAGCAGCTCCGGTAGCCGCGCGCTCGCCAGGAGCTCTGCCGGATGCTCCGGCAGGTGGCCGCAGGCGAGGAAGTCGAGCTTGGCGGTGGACGTGTTCTGGATGGCAGCGTCGACGAGCACCCGCCCGGCCACCGCATCCGCCAGCCCGGGACGGGATCTCCCGTCGAAGTAGCGGTGCAGCTCGCCGCGGCGCAGGTCGGCGTCGACGAGCAGCACGCGCTTGCCCGCGCCGGCGAAGAGGTGCGCCAGGTTCACGGCCACGAACGACTTGCCCACGCCGGTCGACGGGGAGCTGACGGCGACCACGTTGCCGCGCGCCTTGAGGCTGAACCCGAGCGCGGTACGCAGGGTGCGCAGGTGCTCAGCGGCGGGATCGTCGGGCGCCGCGGCGGCCAGGCTGGACCGACCGCGCGAGCCTCGCCGCGAGAGGCGCGACTCCTCCTGGCTGTGCGGCACGTTCGCGAAGACGGGCAGCCCGAGCGTCGCCTCGATCACCTGCGCGTCCTCCACGCCCTCGTGCATCGTCCGCCGAGCGATCGCGAGCGCCACCCCGACGGCCAGCCCGAGCAGCGCGCCCATGAGCAGGACCGGCCCCGGCTTCGGGCTCACCGGCCGATGCGGCACCACCGCCGCGTCGACCACGCGCGCATGGCCGGTGGCTGCGGACTTCAGCATCCGCAGCGCCTGCGCCTTGTTGAGGAGGAGCAGGTACAGCTCGGCCCTCGAGTTCACCTCGCGCACCAGGCGGGCGTTGCCCACCTCCACCTGCGGCGCCGCCTGGATGCGCGGCTCGAACGCGGCCCGCGTCGCCCGGGCCGCGTCGAGGCGGCGGTCGAGCTCGACGAGGCTCGGGTGCTGGTCGCCGTAGCGCTGCCCGAGCTGCGCGCGCTCGGCCGTGAGGTCGGCGACGACCTTGTCGAGCTCGCCGACGCGCTCGACGGTCGTCTTCGTCTGGACGGGGAGGTCGACCGTGCTCTTCTTGGTCCGGAAAGCGCTCAGGGCGGCCTCGGACGCCTCGAGGCCTGCCTTCACCGCCGGGAGCTGCGACTCGAGGAACTCCAGCGAGCGCGCCGCTTCGGCCGAGTGTTGCTCGACGTTCTGCCGGAGGTAGGCCCGGGCCAGCCCGGAGACCACCGCCGCCGCCTTGACCGGATCGCGCAGCTCGAGCTCGATCGCGACCACCCCGCTCTTCTTCACCTTCTCGTCGACGTGCAGCTGCTGCTGGAGACCGTCGATGGCCTCCTCGCGCCGGCGGCGCTCGAGCCGGAACTCCGTCCCCGGCCGGGCGACGAGCTCGCTCACGGCCAGCTCGACCCGCCGGCCGCCCTGCCCGGCGGCCGCCGCGACGCCGACCCGACCTTCCAGCAGCGCCTCTCCGTCCGGGTCGGCCAGCCGGTAGCGACCGTCCCCGAGCGCGGTCAGCGTGAGCTGCTCGCCGAGCAGGTCGTCCGACACGGCGAGCTTCTTCACGGCGATGCGCTCGCCGCCCCAGCCGAAGCGCGACAGCCCGAGGAGCGGCGGGGCCACCGTGGAAGCGCGAGCCCGGCGCGACACGGCGTCGCCCAGCAGCGGGACTCGCCGCGGCCCGGCCTCCACGTCGAGTCCGAGCTCGTCGACGATGGGGCCGAGGAGCGAGCGGGAGCGCATGATCTCCATCTCGCCCTCGACCGGCACCTTCTGCTCGACGAGGAGCGCGGCGACCGTGTCCGCCGCCACGGGCGGCGTCGACTGCTCCTCGACCTGCACCAGCGTCGTCGAGCGGTACACGGGGGGCGCGAGGAAGAGGTACGCCACCGCGCCGGCCATGACGATCGCCAGCGCGCCCACGATCCACCATCGCCCCTCGGCCATGGCGCGCAGGAGGTCGCGCAGGGTCGGCTCCTCCACCCCAGGGCGGCGCACGACCCCCGAGGCTCCGGCCGCCACTCGTCCCACCATCGCGTCGGTCCCATTCGTCATGTCGTTCACTCCGAGTACACCGGGGGTGCTGCGGCATCCGGAGGCCGTGTCGCCCCGACTCCGTTGCGGTGTGTGGTGGTGCGTCCGGGGAGGGCCGCGGGCAACACCGCCACCTCCGCCACGTTGCGCGAGGGCCGGTAGGTCGGCACCAGCGCGCGCAGGACGGCCAAGATGGTGTTCCGGTCGCCCGCGTCGGCGAGCCGTCGCAGCTCCTCCAGCCAGCCGTCGAGGTCGGGAGGCGGCGGCGGGCTCTCGGTGACGTGGATGCGGTTGCGGACCCGGCGCGTGCGCTCCTCGTCCTCGGTGAGCAGCTCCTCGTGCAGCTTCTCGCCGGGCCGCAGGCCCGTGTACTGGAGCTCCACCTCGCCCGAGCGACCGGCGAGCGTGATCATGTAGCGAGCCAGATCCGCGATGCGGATGGGCTCGCCCATGTCGAGGACGCAAAGATCGCCGTACCCGGCCAGCCCGGCCAGCAACGTCAGCCCGACCGCCTCCCGGATGGTCATGAAGTAGCGCGTGCAGTCGGCGTGCGTGACGGTGACTGGCCCGCCGCGCGCGATCTGATCCTTGAAGATGGGGACGACGCTGCCGGCCGAGCCGAGCACGTTCCCGAAGCGCACCGCCGTCATGCGCGTGGCCGTGCGCTGCCCGAGCTCGCGCACGACCAGCTCCGCCACCCGCTTGGTCGCGCCCATCACCGAGCTCGGCTTCACCGCCTTGTCGGTCGAGATGACGACGAAGCGCTCGGCCCCGCAGTCGTCCGCCATGCGGGCGACGTGGAGCGTGCCGAAGACGTTGTTCTTCACCGCCTCGTCCGGCGCCAGCTCCATGAGCGGCACGTGCTTGTGGGCGGCGGCGTGGAAGACGTCCTGCGGCCGGTAGCGCATGCCGAGTCGCGCCACCGCGCTCTCGTCACGGATGTCCACCACCTCGGTACGGATCTCGACGTCCGGGTGGAGCGCCTGCAGCCGCAGGCTCCCCAGGTAGAGCTCGTTCTCGTTCATGTCGACCATGACGAGCTGGCGGACGCCGAAGCGGGCGAGCTGCCGGCACAGCTCCGAGCCGATCGAGCCTCCCGCTCCCGTGACGAGGGCGCGCCGGCCCGCCACCAGTCGGCGGAGGACGGCCTCGTCGAACGGCACGCTGTCGCGCGGCAGGAGGTCCTCGGGCGAGACGTCGGCCAGCATGGCGGCCGACAGCTTCTCGTGATCGTAGGAGGCCGCCACGATCTTGAAGCGCACGCGCGAGGCGGCGCAGGTCTCGATGATGTGGCGCACGCGCTCGCCCGAGCCGCACCGCTCGGCGAGCAGCACCGTGCCGATCCGATGGCGGCGGATGAGCTCGGGCAGATCGCCCACTTCGCCTAGCACTGGCAGCCCCGCGATGCGGCCGCCCTTGGCGTGTCGCTCGCTCGCCACGAGGCCGATCGGCAGGTGGTGGGGGTCCGGGCAGCGCTCGAGGTCGCGCGCGAGCAGCTCCGCCTCGCCGCCATCGCCGATGATGAGGGTGCGCTCGGCGATGGGGTGGGCCTGGAGCCGCCGCGCCCAGCGCAGCGCGACGCGCGGGCCGAAGCGCAGCCCGCCCAGGAGCGAGGCCGAGAGGAAGAACTCGAAGATCAGAACCGAGCGGGGGACGCCACCGGGCACGACCGAAGGCGCGAGGGCCGCCAGGCAGACGCTGCCGGCCACCGCGGCGGAGGCGACGCGCAGGGCGTCGGAGAGCCCGGCGAGGCGGAACGACCAGCGGTCGAGCGACGCGGCCACGCTCGCGGCGAGCCGGCAGGCGGCCACGAGGGCGACGGCGCGCGGGAGGGCGGTGAGGTAGTGCGCCGGGACCTCCCCATCGAAGCGCAGCCAGTAAGCCATGCGCAGCGAGCAGACGGCCAAGCCCGCGTCGAGGACGAGCATGAGCCCTCGCCGGATCGCCCTCACCATGCCAGGGTCCCATCGCATGCTCGCCCCCACTCCCAGTCGCCCATGAGTCGATCGCCCCGGGCGCGGAGTCATCCCTCCGCTTGGAGTGCACGCCCTCGTCCGGGTGGTGGGAAGAAGCATCGTCGGGGGAGCGGAAGGTCGGCCGGGCCTGCAGCGGGAGGAACGGCTCAAGCGCGGTAGAGGGGGAAGAAATCGGTGCGTGGGCTCCAGGGCGTCCCGGCCGCGGCGGCGAACTGCGCGCGCTGCGCCGCGAGCTCGCCGCACCCGCGCTCGTCGTGGACGAAGCTCGCCACGCTGAACAGGACCTCTCCCCGCCGGGCGTAGGCGCGCTTGTACCGAAAGAGCGAGTCATCCGCCGCGTAGCCTCCGCCGAGCACGTAGCGCTTCTTGCCCTGCGCGAGGGCCCATGAGGCGATGCCGTGCTTGAGGAGGTAGTTCGGCCCGAGCGGGAACGCGTCGGCGTGCGTGCCACCGAGGAAGTAGTAGACGTGCTCCGGGGAGCAGAGGAGCAGATCGCTCGAGACCACCTCGCCGCCCGACAGCGCATGGAAGAACGCGAACTGCCGCGGCAGCCGCTCGACGATGTGGACGAAGAACGCGCGCGGGAAGAGGTACCAGGCGTCGGCGCCGTTCCGCTCCATGGTGTGCGCGTAGATACGCTGGAAGTCCGCCAGGCGCGCGCCGGTGAGGTCGACCTCGACGGTGAGTCCGGCGCGTTGCGCCACCCCGACCCACCGCCGCACCTTGCCCTCGTAGCCGTTCCAGAGCGCCTCGGGCGTGGTCAGCGGCACGACGATGTTCTGGAGCCGCCCCTCCACGCCGCCGGGGAGCGCCGCGAGTTGATCCGGGAAGAGCGACAGCCGGAGGAAGGTGGCGACGACCCGCTCGTCCCGGCACCACGCCTCGTAGGCGGCCCAGAAGCCGCGGTCGTCTCGCGGGCCGGCGCCCCATGCGAACGGCCCACCGTAGCCGTACGGGCTCGTCGCATCGAGCCGCCGCTCACCGGCGATGGCCCATGGCTCGGCGGAGAGCGGGCGCAGGATGAGCGGCATCAGGATCGCCCCGCCGGCGTCTTCTCCGGCGGCGCACACCGCCCGATCCTCCGGGCGCGCGAACAGCTTCGCGTATTCGGGGTGCGCCCACGGCTCGCGCGCCGGCCAGCTCTCCCAGAGCGCGATCCAGCGTGCGAGATCGCGGTCAATGCCCGCGTCGAGGACGGCGAAGCGCATCCGCGCAACGTTAGGCTCTCCTCACCGGGCCGGCGGCCGCCTCGTTGGGCTCACGACCCACCGGCGGTCAGCACCGCCAGGCGCCGGGCGAGCGGTTAGCCTGCTCGCTCGCTCGTCGCCCCCGCGCCGGCCTGCCCCTTCCGCGGGCGTACCCAAGGTGACCCCTCCCACGCTCGCGCGACCGACCGCAGGTTGCCGCCTGAGTCGCGGAGGCGGGAGGACGATTGAGCGAACGGCACCCTCACCCGAAGCGCACCGCCCTCGCCCCCCCCACCCGGCGAGCCGGGCTCATCGCCAAGCGAGCGCTCGACCTCGCCCTGGCGGGAGGCGCGCTGCTCGCGCTGGCGCCGCTCCTGGCCGTCGTCGCGCTGGCGGTGTGGGCGACCGAGGGGAGCCCGATCCTGTTCCGGCAGGTGCGCCCAGGCCGCGACGCCCGTAGGTTCACGCTCCTCAAGTTCCGGAGCATGCGCGCGCCGGAACCAGGGGAGATCTGGTTCACGACCAGCGAGCAGCGCCTCAGCCCTTTCGGCCGCTTCCTCCGCACCACCAGCCTCGACGAGCTGCCCGAGCTCTGGAACGTGCTCGTCGGCGACATGAGCCTGGTCGGACCCCGACCGCTGCTGCCCGAGTACCTGTCGGAGTACACGCCTGACGAGCAGCGCCGACACGCGGTGCGCCCGGGCCTCACCGGATGGGCGGTGGTGAACGGGCGCAACACCCTCCCGTTCCGAGAGCGGCTCCGGCTCGATGTCTGGTACGTCGACCACTGGTCCCTCGGCCTCGACCTGCGCATCCTGGCCCTCACCGCCTGGCAGGTCGTGCGCCGCACGGGCACGTCGCCGACCGAGGACAGCGCCGCGCTGGGCTTCCCGCTCGCCCGCCTCGCCGCGGGGACGGCGCCCACGCCTGTCCAGCCCGCCGATGCATCCCACACTCATTGTGACAACCCCGATCTCGGCGGACCCGGCCTACCCGGCGCTCCGCCCTGACCTCCCCGGAGATCCTCCATGCTCGTGCCCGCCGTGCGGCCACAGACGAACCGCTTCCTCCGCGTCCTCGACGCCGGGTTCCCCGAGGACCTGGTCGCCTGGCACCGCGCCTGGGAGGGGGCGCCCCGGCGCGAGGTCATGGCACACCCCGCCTACGCGCGGCTCTTCGCGCGCGCGTGCGATCGGGTGGTCGCCCTGCACGGAGACTTCGGCCGGGGCACCATCCTCCTTCCGCTCCTCCTCCGCCCGCTCGCCGCAGAGCCGTGGGCAGCTCCCGGCGAGGACCGCTGGGACGCCATCACCCCCTACGGCTACGGCGGGCCGTTCGCCTGGGACACCCAGCCCGACGACGACGCCGCGTTCTGGGAGGCGGCCAGCGCCTGGTGCGAGGAGGAGCGGCTCGTCTCGACGTTCCTCCGCCTGTCGGTGTTCACGGATCAGCTGGCGCGCATGCCCTGGCCGCTGGAGGTCCGGATCCAGAACGTGGTGATCTCGCTCGCCGGCGGGATGGACGCGATCTGGCGCCGTTACGACAAGGTGGTGCGGAGCTGGGTGCGCAAGGCGGAGTGCGCCGGGCTCCAGGTGGCGCTGCACTCCGACGCCTCCGGGATCGACGGGTTCATGCCGGTCTACCTGCACACCATGGACCGGCGCGACGCGAAGAGCGTCTTCCCGCGCTCCTTCTTCGAGGCGCTGGCGCACCACCTCGCCGGCCAGTACGTCTTCGCGCACGTCCTGCTGGACGGAAAGGTGGTCTCGACCGAGCTCACCCTGTGCTCGGGCGACGCGATCTACTCGTTCCTGGGCGGCACCCTCTCCTCCGCCTTCGCCCTCGGTCCGAACTACCTCCTCAAGCACCGGCTCGCGTGCTGGGCCGCCGAGCGCGGGCTGCGCCACTACGTGCTCGGCGGGGGCCGCTCGCTCCGCGACAGCCTGCTCGAGTACAAGCGCCACTTCGCGCGGCACGGCGAGCTGCCGTTCAAGGTCGCCAGCGTGGTGCACGACGCGCAGGCCTACGCCGAGCTCGCCATCCGCCGCGCCGTCGTGGCAGGGCAGGGCGGCGGCACCTGGATCCCACAGCCCGGCTTCTTCCCCGCCTATCGCGCCCCGTCGGCCATGGACGGAGCGTGAGCGCCCCAGCGCGGCTGCGCCTCGTCCACGTGACGACGGTGCCCGACTCGCTGCTCTTCCTGGACGGGCAGCCGCGCTACCTGCGCGCGCGCGGCTTCGAGGTCGTCGCCGTCTCGTCTCCGGGTGCGGCGCTGGAGCGCTTCCAGCGCGCCGAGGAGGTCGCGTGCCACACCGTCGCGATGGCGCGCGCCATCACGCCCTGGCGGGATCTCGTGGCGCTCCTCAGGCTCACCTTGCTGCTGCGGCGGCTGCGGCCGGACATCGTCGATGCGCACACGCCCAAGGGTGGGCTGCTCGGCATGCTCGCCGCTACCCTGGCGAGGGTGCCGGTTCGGATCTACCACCTGCACGGCCTGCGCTTCCTCACCGCCGAGGGATCGCAGCGGCGCCTCCTGCGGCTCACCGAGGGGATCGCGGCCGGGCTCGCCACGCGCGTCCTGTGCGTGAGCCGCTCGCTCGCCGAGGTGGCGGGGGCCGAGGGCATCGCCCCGCGCGGCAAGCTGGAGGTGCTGCTCGGCGGGAGCATCAACGGCGTCGACGCGGCGGGCCGCTTCCGCCGCCCCACGCCGCACGAAGTGACCGCGGCGCGCGCCGCGCTGGGCCTCCCGGCCGGCGCCCGCGTGATCGGCTTCGTCGGCCGGCTCGTGCGGGAGAAGGGCATCGTCGAGCTCGCCAGCGCCTGGCGACGCCTGCGCGAGGCCATGCCGGACCTGTGGCTGGCGCTGGTGGGGCCGCTCGAGAACCAGGACCCCGTCCCGGCCGAGGTGGTGGCCACGCTGCGCGCCGACCCACGCGTCCTGATGGCGGGTCAGGACTGGGACACCCCGCGCTGGTACCGCGCCATGGACGTGGTGGCGCTCCCCACCTACCGCGAGGGCTTCGGGGTGGTGTCGATCGAGGCCGGGGCGATGGCGCTCCCCGTCGTCACGACGACGGTCACCGGCTGCGTCGACGCCGTGGTCGATGGCATCACGGGCACGCTCGTGCCGCCGCGCGACGACCGCGCGCTCGAGGCCGCGCTGCGCGCGTACCTCGACGATCCCGCCCTGCGGCTCCGGCATGGGTTGGCCGCGCGCGAGCGGGTGCTGCGCGAGTTCGATCAGCCGCGCCTGTGGAGCGCGCTGCACCAGGCCTACCTGTCGGAGGCGGCGCGCGCGGGACGCCTGCCGCTCGCGCTGACCGAGCCCGGTCCCGTCTGAACGTCGTCGCGAGGAGCTTCGAGCATGGCGCACATCTACCTGTCGGTGCCTCACATGGGCGGGCGCGAGGAGCACTACGTGCACGAGGCCTTCGCGTCCAACTGGCTCTCCAGCGTGGGCCCACAGCTCGACGCCTTCGAGCGCGAGTTCTCGGCGCGGCTCGGCCGATCCGCGGTGGCGCTCGGGAGCGGCACCGCCGCCATGCATCTCGGGCTCAGGCTCCTCGGCGTCGGCCCGGGCGACGAGGTCCTCGTCTCGGACCTCACCTTCGTGGCGAGCGTGAACCCGATCCGCTACCTCGGGGGCGAGCCGGTCTTCGTCGACAGCGATCCCGCGACCTGGCAGATGTCGCCGCGGCTCCTCGCCGAGGTGCTCGCCGACCGCGCGCGCCGCGGGCGCAAGCCGAAGGCGGTCGTGGTGGTGCACCTCTACGGTCAGTGCGCGGACATGGAGCCGATCCTCGAAGCCTGCGCCGAGCACGGGGTCCCCGTCCTGGAGGATGCCGCCGAGTCGCTCGGGGCGACGTATCGCGGCCGGCCAGCGGGATCGTTCGGGGACGTCTCCGCCTTCTCGTTCAACGGCAACAAGATCATCACCACCACCGGCGGCGGGATGCTGGCGGCGGCGAAGCCACAGTGGGTGGAGAAGGCGCGCTACTGGTCCACCCAGGCGCGCGAGCCCGGTCTCGCCTACCACCACGTCGACATGGGCTACAACTACCGCCTGTCGAACGTCCTCGCCGCCATCGGGCGCGGGCAGCTCGAGGTGCTGGAGGAGCGGGTTCGGCAGCGGCGCGCCGTCGAGGCGCGGTACCGCGCGGCCCTGAGCGACGTGCCCGGGCTGGCCTTCATGCCGGAGGCCAAGTACGGGCTCCACACCCATTGGCTGTCGTGCCTGACGGTGGATCCCGGCCGCTTCGGCGCGTCGCGCGACGACGTGCTCGGCGCGCTCGCCGCCGAGGACATCGAGGCCCGACCGCTCTGGAAGCCCATGCACCTGCAGCCGCTCTACCGCGAGTCCGCGTGCTACGGGGGCGAGGTCGCCGCGTGGCTGTTCGAACGCGGGCTGTGCCTGCCGAGCTCGAGCAGCCTCTCGCTCAAGGACCAGCAGCGCGTGGTGGAGACGGTCCGGCGCGCGGCCAGGCCATCGTCCGCCCCACGCCCGGCGGAGGTCGCCGCCGCGAGCTCGGGCGGTTGACCGTCAGAAGTCCTCGGCCTTCTTCCCCACCGGGCCCTCGATCCTCCCGCGCTCGCGGACGGTCCGGCAGTGCTCCTCATCGACGTACACCTCGTCCCAGTAGCGGAGCGCCCAGCCGTGCTGGATCGCCGGCGCCTCCACCCGCTCCCCGAGCACGAGATCGCGCAGGCACAGCTCGGCCTCGTTGAAGCCGAAGCGCGCCCGCATCACCGCCGAGCTGGAGAAGCGCAGGTTGATCTCGAAGACGCGCACGCCCTGCGCGGTCTTCCTGAGCTGGAGGTTGACCGGGCCGAAGAGCGGGAACGCCTCCACCACCATCCGGCAGGCGGCCGAGATCTCCTGGTCGAACACCACCTCCGCCTTGTAGGTGAGGCCCGCCGCGAGGCTGCGCCGGAAGATGATCTCCCCGAGGTAGCCGGTGTGCGGGCTCTGGTAGCAGCCCACGGTGTACTCCTCGTCGTCGGGCGCGAGGTACTGCTGCACCACCGGCTCCGGGACCCGCCGAAGGAGATCGTCGAGCGCGCGGGCGGTCCGGACGAGGTGCAGGTCGCGTGAGCCGGAGCCGTGGCGCGGCTTCAGGACGAGGGGGAAGCCACGGCTCTCGACGAGGGCGCGCACGCCGGCCGCGTCCACGCCGAGGGCGGTGTCGGGCACGGGCAAGCCCTTCGCTCGCAGCGCGGTGAACATGCCCCACTTGTCCATGAAGCGCTCGACGAGCGCGGCCTCGTTCACCACCAGCCGAGCGCCGGTGCGCGCCTCGAGCTCGCACCGGTGCGGCGCGACCCGGCGCATCTCGATCTCCGAGCCGAAGCAGACGAGCTCGACCCGCTCCTCCAGGCACAGCGCCGAGAGCGCCGCCAGGTAGCCGGACTCGTCCGTCGTCACGCGCGGCAGGACGCAGCCGACGTCGGCCCGGAACAGGCCCACGGAGACGGGTTCGGCGTCGGTGGCCACGATGCGTGGGCGAAGCGACGACTGCCGCAGCGCCTTGAAGATGCTCACCCCGGGGGGCGCGCCGACCCCGGTGACGAGGGCGGTCAACGGGCGTCGCGCTTCTCTTCCGACCATGGCGCCTCTCCCACCTTCCTCGGGAGCTCCGTGCCCTCGCGGGCGAGGACGACCGCGACGGTGCGCACCGCCACCACGGCGTCGCGCCACAACGACCAGCCCGCGACGTACTGGAGGTCGAGCTCGATGCGCGCGTCCCAGGGGATGCCGTTCCGCCCGTTCACCTGCGCCCAGCCGGTGATCCCGGGCCGCATGGCGAGCCGGCTGCGCTGTCGCTCCGAGTAGCGGGCGACGTGGTGGGGCAGATCCGGGCGCGGGCCGACGAAGCTCATGTCGCCCCGGAGCACGTTCACGAGCTGCGGCAGCTCGTCGAGGCTGGTCCGGCGGAGGAGCTTGCCGACGCGGGTGATGCGCGGGTCGTCGCGGAAGCAGTAGGTGCCGAGCGGCGAGCGCTCCGCGTCCGCCACCATCGTGCGGAACTTGAAGATGGTGAAGAGGCGCCCACCCAGGCCAGCGCGCTTCTGCCGGAAGACGACCCCGCCCTCCGAGTCGGCCTTCACCGCGGCTGCGATGACGAGCATGAGCGGTGCAGCTAGCCGTGGATGGCATGGCGTGCCTCCGCGTCCTGACCGAGCTGGTACTGCAGCTCGGGTTCGGCCCGGCCCCGCGCGGCGTCGTCGCGCCGCAGCGTGCGCCGCGCCAGCCGGTAGCCGTCGCGCAGGAAGCCGGGCAGGTCGGCCTCGTGGCGGTGGTAGAGCTCCATCGCCCGCCGCTTCAGCGGGTGCTCGTGCCGCTCGCGCTGGGTGGGGAAGTAGATGCGGCGTGGACCGTGCCCGTGCCGGATGCGGCCGGCGGCGTATTCGACGAAGACCGAGCCGACCTCGGCCACCCGATGCGCATCGCTGCTCGCCACCGCCGCGAGCCCCCGCTCCTCGGCGAAGCGGCGGCTGCGCGCGTTGTGGTCGAAGGTGTCGCGGCCGTTGAAGCACTCGACCGCGTCGGCCCGGCGGAGCACCTCCTCCAGGAAGGACGCGGAGCGCCCGAGCTCGTCGCGGAAGATGCCGCTCCCCCGCCGGAAGAGGTGCGGCAGGAGCACCGTCCCTCCTTGCGCGCGGATGAGCTCCGCGAGCGGCAGGATGCGGCGCTCGCGGATCGGCTCTCGCAGCCCGAGCCCCACCAGGTGCGACCCGTCCTCGCAGGTGAACTCACAACCGACGACGACCTCCAGGGTGTCGCCGGCCAGCTCCCGCAGCCGGAGCGCGCCTTCGATGGTGTCGTGGTCGGTCACGCAGAGCGTGCCGAGCCCGGCCTTCCGGGCGGCGGCGAGGATCTCCGGGAGTCCGGCGCGCCCGTCGTACGAGTACGAGGTGTGGAAGTGGTAGTCGATCCGCATCACCGGCCGTCCCCATCCCCGTCTGGGAGCGCCTCGCGGCCTGCGAGCGTCCGCGCCCCGGGCCGACGCCGGGCGCTCCAGCACCCAGCATGCGCATGCCACCGCGCGCCGGCCGCCGCCCACGACGGGTCAGACCGGAGGGGTCGCGGCGAAGCCCGCGGGGCCGGGCGACGGGAGGGGATTTCTTCACAGGCTCTCAAGCGGCTGCGGCGGTGCTGCGCCGGGTGGCCACCTGCTCGGCCTGGATGGCGGTGAGCGTGATGGTGAAGACGATGTCCTCGACGAGACAGCCGCGGGAGAGGTCGTTCACCGGCTTCGCCAGGCCCTGCAGGAGCGGGCCCATGCTGACGACGCCCGCGCTGCGCTGGACTGCCTTGTAGGTGACGTTCCCCGTGTTGAGGTCGGGGAAGACGAAGACCGTCGCCTGTCCCGCCACGGGCGAGCGCGGGGCCTTGGCGCGGGCGACGTCGGGCATGACCGCCGCGTCGTACTGGAGCGGGCCGTCGATGGCGAGGTCGGGGCGGAGCTGGCGGGCGAGCTCGGTGGCGCGCTTCACCTTCTCCACGTCCTCGCCCGCGCCGCTCGCGCCGGTGGAGTAGGAGAGCATCGCGACCCGGGGCAGGATTCCGAACGCCGACGCCGAGTCGGCGCTCTGGATGGCGATGTCCGCCAGCTGCTCGGCGGTCGGAGCCCCTCCACCACCAGCACGTCGGCGCCGTGGCCGGCCGCCTGGCAGAGCGCCACCACCTGCTCGAGCAGCGTCTGATCATCGCCGGCGGCGAGGAGTCGCTCCGCCTCGTCGCGGTCGACCGGAGGCGGCGGTGCGAGGGAGGCTCTGGCTAGGCTGCGGCGCGCGCGGGGCCGCGCACGAGCTCGGCGGTGTCGAGCGCGATCATGAGCTCCTCGTTGGTGGGCACCACCGCCGCGAGCGGCCGCTCCTCGCGGGTGATGCGCCCGCGCTGGGCGCGGCCGTGGCTCATGTTGGCGACTGGGTCCACGGTGAGGCCGAGGAAGCCGAGCTGCTTCAGGACGCGCGCGCGGACGGCGGCCGAGTTCTCGCCGATGCCGCCGGTGAAGACGAGCGCGTCCAGCCGGCCGAGCGGCACCACCAGGCTCGCCACCGCCTTGGCGAGCGCATAGCAGAAGACGTCGATGGCGAGCTGGGCCCGATCGTGGCCGGCGTCGGCTGCCTCCTGCAGCGTCCGCATGTCGTTGGAGAGGCCGGACAGCCCGAGCAGCCCCGACTCCTTGTTGAGGGCCTCGATCACCTTCTCGGCGGGCTGCCCCAGCTCCCTCGCGACGTGCCCGACGAGGGCGGGATCCACCGAGCCGGAGCGCGTCCCCATCGCGACGCCCTCGAGCGGCGTGAGCCCCATGGTCGTGTCGATGCTCTCGCCGTCGCGGACCGCGGTGAGCGAGCACCCGTTGCCGAGGTGCGCCGTGACGAGGGCGTGGTCGCCCGGCGCGAGCCCGAGCTGCCTCACGGCCTGCTGCGCCACGAACCGGTGGCTCGTCCCGTGGAAGCCGTAGCGACGCACCTCCAGCTCCTCGTACCAAGCATACGGCACCGGGTAGAGGTAGGCGCGCGGCGGCATGGTCTGATGGAAGGCGGTGTCGAAGACGGCCACCTGGGGCAGCTCGGGGAAGAGCTCCCTGGCGATGGCGATCCCGAGCAGGTTGGGAGGATTGTGGAGGGGGCCGAGCGGGATGCACTGCTCCACCTTGGCCAGCACCTCGGCATCGACGACCATCGAGCCCGAGAAGCGCGCCCCGCCGTGGACGACGCGGTGACCGACGGCGGAGAGGCCGCGCGCCAGCCCGAGCCGCTCCAGCACCTCCACCGCGGCCCGGAGCGCCCGGCCGTGGTCCGCGCCGGGGATGTCCTGGGACTCCTTCCGACCGGCCACCTTCCACTCGAGCGTGGCCTTCTCCGACCCGAGCCGCTGGGCGAGGCCGGCGACGCGCTCCTCCCCGGAGTCGGTGTCGAGGATGGCGAACTTCGCCGACGAGCTGCCGCAGTTCAGGACGAGGACGTTCACCTAGGCCTCCGCGAGCGGGCTGGTGCAGCGATCGACGAGGTAGACGATCGACTGGTAGGGGATGCCGCCGTGCTGCGAGAGCCCGATCTCGCAGCCGCGGCTGTTCGAGTAGCCCGCCTCGCAGCCCTGCACGGCGGCGCGCAGCCCGGAGAGCGCCGAGGCGTTCAGCTCCGGGAAGGAGAGCCCGCGGTCGCCGGCGAACGCGCAGCAGCCGGTGGGGGGGACCACCACCCGCTCCGCGCAGGCGCCGGCCACCTGGGCCAGCTGCTTGCCGAGCCCCATCTTCTGGGTACTGCAGGTGACGTGCACCGCCACCTGGCGCGCCTTCCTGTCGAAGCGCAGCCGGTCCATGAGGAAGCGGTGGATGAACTCGGCCGGCTCGTGGACGTGCAGCCGCGGGTCGAGGTGGGCCCGCATCCGCTGGATGCACGGGCTCGTGTCGCACAGCAGCGGGATGGCGCCGCCCTCGGTGCGCTCGAGGAGCTCGCGCTCCAGCTCGCGGCACTTCTGGTCGGCCAGCTCGACGAAGCCCTTCGACTCGAAGGTGAGCCCGCAGCAGAGGCCGCCCATGTCGCGCGGGAAGAGGACGTCGTAGCCCGCCTTGTCGAGCACGGAGAGCATGGCCGCCGTCACCGCGCGATCGTCCTCGGCGCCGCGGGCGGGGCCCCACAGGCGCGTGATGCAGGAGGGGAAGTAGACGACCTTCCGGTCGCGGCCCTTCACGACGTCCTCGAGCTGCCCGGCCCGGGCCGCCCGCGGCATGTGCTCGTTCCAGACCGGGATCCTGCCGCCGGAGAGCCGGTGAAGGCCGCTCGACAGCGCCGCGATGGCGCCGCCCCCGAGCGCGGCGTGCGCGGCGTCCGAGGCGCCGAAGAAGCCCTTCGCGGCGCCGAGCGTCCCGCCGTAGTGCGCCGCCACCGCCTCCGCCACGCCGTGCGCGAGCGGCCCGCGCTGCGCGGCCCGGAGCGCCTTCGTCAGCTTGCCCGTGTCGATCCCGACCGGGCAGGCCGTGGCGCAGAGGCCGTCGGCGGCGCAGGTGTCGAGCCCATCGTACTGGTAGTCGTCCTCGAGCCGCGCCAGCCGCTGGTCGTCGGCGCCGGAGAGGCGCAGCCGCGCCAGCTCGCGCTGCACCACGATCCGCTGGCGCGGCGACAGGGTGAGCGCCCGGGAGGCGCAGCGCGGCTCGCAGAACCCGCACTCCATGCAGCGATCGACGAGCTCGTGCGCCGGCGGGAGCGGCTTCAGGTCCTTCACGTGGACGGCGGCGTCGTCGTTGAGGAGGACACCCGGGTTGAGCAGCCCCTGCGGATCGAAGAGCGCCTTCACGCGCTTCATGAGCTGGTAGGCCTTCCTCCCCCACTCCCGCTCCACGAAGGGCGCCATCGCGCGCCCGGTGCCGTGCTCGGCCTTGAGCGACCCGTCGTACTTCCGCACCACCAGGTCGCAGACCGCCTCGATGAAGCGCTCGTAGCGCTCCACCTCCATCCGGTCGTTGAAGTCCTGCGTGAAGACGAAGTGGACGTTGCCGTCGAGGGCGTGACCGAAGATGACGCCGTCCGGATAGCCGTGGTCGAGGAAGAGCCGCTGCAGATCCACCACCCCCGCCGCGAGGTGCTGCATGGGGAAGGCGACGTCCTCGATGATGACCGTGGTGCCCACCGGGCGCGCCGCGGCGATGGCCGGCAGGAGCCCCTTGCGCACGTCCCACAGCACCTCGTACTCGGCCGGCACGGCGGTGAAGCGCACCGGCTCCAGGGTGCGCACCGGGGTGACGAGCGCCCGCGCCTCGTCCATGCGGCGCTGGAGCTCGCCCGGGTCGCCGGCGCGCACCTCGACGAGCAGGGCGCAGGCGTCGGGCGGCAGCGTCTTCAGGCTCGCCGGCAGGCCCTTGCGGCCCTCGACCGCGCGCAGCGAGGGCCGGTCGAGCAGCTCGACCGCCGAGACGGCGCCCGTCTTCAGCGCCTGGGTGGCCCGCGCCGCGTGGGCGATGTCGGGAAAGAAGACGAGCGCGCTCGCCTTGTGCGCCTGCTCCTCGACAGTGCGGTAGGTGATCTCGGCCATGAAGGCGAGCGTCCCCTCCGACCCGATGAGCAGGTGGACGAGGATGTCGAACGGGTCCTCGAAGTCGGTGAAGGCGTTGAGCCCGTAGCCGGTGGTGTTCTTGATCCGGTACTTCTCGCGGATGCGCTGGGCGAGCGCCGCGTCGGCCAGGATCTCGGCCCGCAGCGCGGCCAGCCCATCGAGGAGTGGGCGGTGGGCGGCGGCGAACGCGGCGCGCGAGGACGCATCGGCCGTGTCGAGGCGGGAGCCGTCGGCGAAGACGAGCTTCAGGCTCTCGACCGTCTGGTAGCTGTTCTGGGACGTCCCGCAGCACATGCCGGAGGCGTTGTTGGCCGCGATGCCGCCCACCATCGCCGCGCCGATGGAGGCTGGATCCGGCCCGATCTTCCGGCCGAGCGGGGCCAAGAGCGCGTTCGCCTCGGCGCCGATGACGCCTGGCTCGAGCGCGATGCGCCGGCCCCCGTCCTTCACCTCGGCCCGGCGGAAGCCGCCCGCCACCTGCACCAGCACCGCGTCGGTGACGGCCTGGCCGGAGAGGCTCGTCCCGGCGGCGCGGAAGGTGCACCCGAGCCCCTCGCGGCTGGCGGCCGCCAGCACCGCAGCCACCTCGTCGGAGGAACGGACCTGGGCCACCACCCGCGGCACGAGGCGGTAGAAGCTCGCGTCGGTGCCGTACGCCAACGTCCGCAGGGGATCGCAGACGAGCCGGTCGGCCGGCAGCGCGCCGGCGAGCGCGCTGTGGAAGCGCCGGTACGGCGGCGGCAGGGCGGCGAGATCGCGGCGGCTGGTCATGACCTGCTCCCGGGGGCGGGGGCAGGTGTGCCCGCCGCATCCGGAAGTCGACCACGGAGCGGAGCCTCGACCTCGGACGATCCCGGAAAGCGGTCGCACCAGCGGGCCGACCGGCCGCATCACCAGGGCGACCGGCAGCGCGGAGAGATGGTGCGCGGCTCACGGCGGCGCCGGGAGCCGCACCGTGACCCGGGTCAGCTCCTGGGGAACGCAGGTGACCGAGATGCCGAACGCCTCGCCGTGAAGGTTCTTGATGCGCTTGTCGACGATGCGCATCCCGAGCCCGTCGCGGCGAAAGTCGGGCTCGACCCAGGCCCCGGCGTTGTCCTCGACGTCGATCACGACCACGCCGTCCCGGCGGTAGGCGCGGACGCGAGCCAGGCCCGGGTTGGGCGTCCGGGAGAGCCCGTGCTTGAAGGCGTTCTCCACCAGCGGCTGCAGCGTGAAGGTCGGCATGCGCAGCGGCAGGAGCTCGGGATCGATCTCGGTCTCGACGGTCAGCCGATCGGGGAAGCGCGCCTTCTCGATCTCGAGGTAGGAGCGCACGTGGGCGAGCTCCTCCTCCAGGGTCGAGGTGTCGCCCGAGCGCTTCAGGTTCTTGCGGAAGAAGTTCGAGAGGTGGACGAGCAGCTCGCGGGCGCGCGCCGGATCGATGCGGGTGACGGCGACGATGGTGTTGAGGGCGTTGAAGAGGAAGTGCGGATCGATCTGCGCCTGCAGGAGCTTCAGCTCGGAGGTGACGAGCAGGTTCTTCTGCTCCTGGTAGCGGGCGAGCACGAGCTGCGTCGAGAGGAGCGCCCCGATGCCCTCCCCCAGCCGGCGGTTGGTGGTGCCGAAGCGGCGGCGGCGCGGCTCGTAGAGCTGCACCGTCCCGACGACGTTCTCGTCGAGGTAGAGCGGCACCACCACCAGCGAGTGGAGCGGGCAGCTCGCCGAGAGCGGGCAGTCGAAATGCTCGTGCACGCCGTCGGCGAAGACGACCGAGCGGCTGGCCAGGGCGCGCCGCGTCCACGGAGAGAAGATGGGCCGGCCCGGCACATGGTGATCCGCGCCGAGCCCATCCCAGGCCAGGATCTTCTCGGCGTCGGTGATGCCCGCCGCGCCGACGCCGGTCTCCTGCCGGATGATCGCGGCCAGCTCGCCGGCCACCTGGGTGCCGTAGCCGCGGGCGAGGAGCCCGGTGGTTCGCTCGGCGATGCGCAGCGCCATGGCGGAGGAGGCGGAGGCGATGCGGTCGACCGCGATCTGCCGGGCGTGGAACACCATCATGAAGAGCGCAGTCCCCAGGGAGTTCGCGAGCACCATGGGGACGCCGATCACCTTCACGATCTCGAGGCCGACCGGGAGCGGACGCACGAAGAGCAGCACGATCAGCTGGTGCAAGATCTCCCCGACAGCGGTCACCGCCGCCGCGCTCCGCCAGCTCATGAGACGCTCCGGCTGGCGGCGCAGCGCCAGGTGGAGGATCCCACCCATGAGCCCCTCCAGGATGGTCGCGATGCAGCCGGGCAGCGCAGCCACCCCGCCCATCGGGAGGCGCTGTAGGCCGGCGGTCGCGCCGACCGCCATGCCGAGGAACGGCCCTCCCAGCATCCCCGCCAGCACCGACCCGACCGCGCGGGTGTTGGCGATCGCCTGGCCACCCTCGATCCGCACGCCGAGGTAGTTCCCCATGATCGCGACGGCGGAGAAGAAGAGGTACAGGCTGACGCGGCTGCGCAGCGCCCGGCCGCGGGAGCCGTCCGAGCGCAGCGGCAGCGCCGGGGCTGACGCACAGTAGACGTACGAGGCGACGAGGAAGACCGACATCGCCTCGATGAGCGAGATGAGGATGCGCACGCGGGTACCGGGCGCAGCTTCGCGCTTCGGCGTGGCACGGCGCAAGTCGACTGCGACCACCATCCGTCAGCCCTGAGCGTAGCGACGCCGGAGGCGGCGCGTAGTCGAAGGGCCGCGACCGCTCACCTCCCCGGCGCCGCCGGTCACCACCCCCACACGACCGGTGGCACGATGCACCTCGACCCGCCAGGCGCCGCCGTGCTCCACTCCACGGACCAGTCTCAGGAGGCGCGCATGTTCGACACGTTCCGGGCGCGAGCAGCCGCGGTCAGCGCCGAGGTGCACCGCTTCGGGGACAAGGCGCAGGCGCTCCACTTCGTCCTCGACCTCCTGCGCCAGGAGGGTGTCTCGGCAGCACCCGGCGCGCACGCGCTGTGGGCCGCCGGCCCCTTCCTCGCGGGCGCGGACCGCCCCGCCCTCTCCCGCGACGTGCCCGGGCTGCGCTTCGACGTGACCCGGGAGCTGGCCGCCACCGCTCGCGTCGGCGTGAGCGAGGCCGATTACGCCGTGGCGAACACCGGCACGCTGGCCCAGGCCGCCGACGGGATCGAGGGTCGCCTCGTCTCGATGCTGCCGCCCCTGCACGTGGCCCTCGTCCCGACCGGGCGGCTGGTCCCCGACCTGGCCGCCCTCTTCGAGCGGCTCTCGCCGGCCCAGACCCGCTACCTCGCCCTCGTCACCGGTCCCAGCCGGACAGCCGACATCGAGCGCGTGCTCACCATCGGCGTGCACGGGCCGAAGCGGCTCGTCATCGCGTTCGTCGACGACCTGGCCGGGAGGGCCTGAACATGCGCAAGGAATTCCGCGAGTCGATCGCCGCCGCGCTGGGGAACGCCAACCTGGGCGGAGCGCTCGGTCGCTTCTCCGAGGCCTACCGCGGCAGCCGGGCCCGCGCCTACGAGGGCTACGACTTCGAGGCCCTGCGCGCCCGGATCGCGGCCGTGAAGGGCGACGCGGCCGGCAGGCTCGACGAGCTGGCGGCTCGCTTCACGGCCGAGGCGGAGGCGCGCGGCGCCAAGGTGTTTCGCGCCGATAGCCCGCAGGCGGTGAAGGACTACGTCCTCGCGCTCGCCAATGCGCGTGGCGTGAAGAACGTCGTCAAGTCGAAGTCGATGGCCTCGGAGGAGATCCACCTCAACGCTCACCTGGAGGCGGCAGGGCTCTCGGTGAAGGAGACTGACCTCGGCGAGTGGATCATCCAGCTGGCCGGGCAGCGGCCGTCGCACATGGTGATGCCGGCCATCCACATGACGAAGGAGCAGGTGGCCGACCTGTTCAGCAAGGAGGTGGACGAGCGGCTCGCGGCCGACATCCCGCGGCTCGTCGCGGTCGCCCGCGAGCAGCTCCGCGAGAAGTTCCTCGCCGCCGACATGGGCATCTCGGGCGCCAACATCGCGGTCGCGGAGACGGGCACCCTCGTCCTCGTCACGAACGAGGGGAACGCCCGCCTCGTCACCACCCTGCCGCGCATCCACGTCGCCATCGTCGGCCTCGAGAAGCTCATCGAGCGCTTCCAGGACGTGGTGCCCATCCTGACCGCGCTGCCGAAGAGCGCCACCGGCCAGCTCCTCACCAGCTACGTGTCCATGATCTCGGGGGTGACGCCCAACACCGACGGCAGCGACAAGGAGCTGCACGTCATCCTGATGGACAACCGCCGCAGCGAGATGGCGGCCGACCCCAAGTTCAAGCAGGCGATGCAGTGCATCCGCTGCGCCTCCTGCCTCAACGTCTGCCCGGTGTACCGCCTGGTGGGCGGGCACGTCTTCGGAAAGACGTACACGGGCGGCATCGGCGCCATCCTGACCGCCTGGTTCGACGCGCTGAAGGCCGCGGAGGAGATCCAGGGGCTTTGCATCCAGTGCGGCAACTGCAAGGAGGTCTGCCCGGGGATGATCGACATCCCCGAGCTCATCCTCGAGGTGCGTCGACGGGTGGCGAAGGAGCGCGGCCAGCCCACGATCCAGAAGGCCATCTTCTCGGTGGTCAACCCGCTGCGCGACACGGTGAAGCGCATCGCGCAGCCGAGGTCGGAGGAGCGGGCCGCCCTCTACGCCGGCTGCCTGCTCGACTTCGCCTACCCGGGGACCGGCGAGTCGGTCGTGAGGATCCTCAACAAGGCCGGCATCGAGGTGCTCTTCCCGGAGGGCCAGACCTGCTGCGGCGCGCCGGCCCGGTACAGCGGCGCCTACGAGGTGGCGGGCCAGAACGCGCGCGACAACATCGAGGCGCTACTGGCCGAGGACGTGCGCTGGATCGTCTCCGCCTGCCCGACCTGCACCGTCGCCCTGAAGCACGAGTTCGGCGCGACGCTCGAGAGCCTCGGCGAGGCGGCGTGGGCCGAGAAGGCCGAGAGGGTGGCGGCCAAGGCGATCGACTTCTCGACGCTCGTCGCGCAGCTCGTGGCCGAGAAGCGCCTCACCCTGGCCGAGGGGAAGCAGCTCGGCCGCTTCACCTACCACGACTCCTGCCACCTGAAGCGCACCCTCCACGCCGAGCAGGCGCCGCGCCAGCTCCTCGCGAAGGAGGGCCTGGAGCTGGTCGAGATGTTCGAGTCCGACATGTGCTGCGGCATGGGCGGCTCCTACTCGGTGAAGCTGCCCGAGATCTCGGCGCCGATGCTGGCCCGCAAGCTCGACAGCATCAAGAAGACCGGCGCGCCGCTCGTCGCGACCGACTGCCCCGGCTGCGTCATGCAGCTCCGCGGCGGCCTCGACAAGGACGGCGCCGCCATCGAGGTGCGGCACACGGCGGACCTCATCGCGGAGTCGATCGAGTCGTAAGACGCGCCGAGCGCCGCAAGGTGGGGCGCGGCGCCCCCGACATCGACTCTCACCCGCGATAAGCCTTCTCGAGCGTCGCGATGTCGAACTTGACCATCTTCATCATCGCGTCCGCGAACCTCTTCGCCCGCGCGGGATCCTTGTCGCGCATCATCTCCTCGAAGACCGCAGGCGCGATCTGCCACCGGAGACCGAACCGGTCGACGAGCCATCCACACGCCAGCGGTTTGCCTCCACCTTCGAGGAGCGCGCTCCAGTAGCGGTCGAGCTCGGCCTGGTTGTCGCATAGGACCATCAGCGAGATGGCGTCGTTGAACTCGTGGTGCGGTCCCGCGGTCATCGCGCGAAACGGCTGGCCGAAGAGCGTGAAGTCCACCACCTTGACCGACCCCGGCGGTCCACTCGGCGACTCACTCTGGAGCGCGCTGACATGGTTGACGCGCGAGTCCGGGAAGATCGAGGCGTAGAACCGTGCGGCCTCTTCTGCCTCCCTGGCGTACCAGAGGAACGGGAAGATTCTCGACTTGGCCATTGCGTCCTCCTCACGACCTGCGTTGCCGTTCGACCTCAACGCGCAGCTCCTCTTCCTTTGCGCGCAGCTCCGGCGTGAGCTCGTTGCCGAAGTCCTCAGGCTCATGGAGCTCAGCGCACGCACAACCAACTCGTGATCGGAATTGATCTCCGACGCGTGACGCGACGCAATCCCGCTCGAGGACGCCCCTCACGGCGACCTCACGATCAAAGCCCTCGGTATCGGATTCACTCTCCCTGAGGAGTCGCCCGCCGCCGCGGATCGCCGCCTCTAGTGAGTCGCGTGCGCCTCACGCTCGCTGACCTTGCGCAGTGTATCGGCCCCTCGCTCGCGAGAGGCCTGCACGATATCCGACAGGCTGATCACGCCCTCGAGCTTGTCGCCCTCGCAGACGCACACCCGCGAGATCCGATGCTGCGCCATCAGGTCAGCCGCTTCCTCGATGTCGTCGGTCGGCTTGCAGGAGATGGGATCCTTCGACATCACCTCGCCGGCCTTGACGGCGCGGGGATCACGGCCTCCTGCGAAGGCGACCACCCGCAGAACGATGTCGCGGTCGGTGAGCGTGCCGATGAGCCGGTGCCCGTCTGCATGGTCGTTCTCGCAGATGGGGACGAAGCCCACGTTCTCGCGATTCATCTTGGTCGCGCAGTCGAAAATGCTCTCGTCGCCCCCGCAGCAGATGATGTTCGTCTTCATCAGATCCTGACAATGCATGGTGTCCTCCTCGACATGACGATGGGAGCATCGAGGCATGGATGCTCGCCACTTCGGCGCGTCGGCAGACGTACGAGCTTGCCCATTCGCGCCCGCAAGGAAGGGGCTCGAGCCGATGAAGTGGGCATCGAACGAAGCTGATGGCCTTCGCTCCTCCTGGACTGTGCGCCGGCTACGAGTACCCATGGAGCACCGTCTCCGAGCACTTCGACTTGCTCTTTCGCGCCCACGCGCGCGATGGGCTCCGCTCGAGAGCGTCAGTGCATCCCGCCATCCATCATGTACCCGCCGTCGCTCGCCCCGTAGCAGGCGCCCATCATCCCGCCGTCGGGGAGCGCAAAGCCGCCGTCCGACCCCATCATGCCGCCGTCCATCATCCCGGCCATGCCCATCGCGGAGCCCATCTCCGCGGCGCGCCCGACCTGGTGATCGATCATCTCGTCCATCGCGTCGGCGTGATGGGTCGCCTCCGCCTTGTTCGCGTCGACGCCTGACGCGCACGCGGCGGCACGGTGGCGGGCGACCTCGGCGGCCATCGCGCTCGAGGCGCACGCCATGTCGGCGTCGCCGGTGTGCCCCATCGACCTCATGCGGTCGTCGAGCGCGCCGGTCATCTGCTTCATGCGGTCCAGCATCGGTCCCAGCTGCGCGTCATAGGAGGACTGCGCCGCCTGGCACGTGCTCGCGTCGGACATGGCCGCGGCGCTCGCGCGGTAGCTCGCCACCGCGGCCGACATGTCCTGGGAGACGCTCGCCAGGGCCAGCACGTCCGAGGACGAGCCGTTCGACCCGCTACAGGCCGCCACGACGGCCACGACGGCCACCATGAGCTTCTTCATGCGAGTTCTCCTCCTTCGGCGTCACGTCGATCCCACGTCGTGAGTACCACAGGAACCGAGGGAGGTTCAGCCGCTGCAGGGCCACCCTGACGCACACTCGGGACCGCGCGCATGTCGAAGCAGGGACCCCTCACCCCGGCCCTCTCCCCTGTCAGGGGAGAGGGAGTGGGCTCAATCTTCGCGACCTCGACCGCGACCTCGACCGCGCGCACGACACCGTCCGTGAAGGGCGGCGGGGTGGCCGTGCGCCGGAGCGAGCCCGGCCTGCGGGCGGACGCGATCGACAGTACGCGAGCCGGCTGCACGGCCAGTGCCGCGCGGCATCGATCGGGCGCGCGGCTGCGCTCGCTCGCGGCA
>WNGL01001064.1_pt1 | contig 53308 bp, 57 predicted proteins | sample 5400591 | NCBI WGS metagenome assembly WNGL01 (sample SAMN13153377, study PRJNA577476) | soil metagenome | isolation source: 80 cm soil or saprolite under Garry oak tree replicate 1 | place: USA:California | collected 2016-06-15 | reverse complement strand
AAAATGACCGAGCCAGAATGCACGAGCATAATTCGCAACATATCTTCACTCAGATTGGGGTAGAATGGCAACGCCTCCCGCACGAAGTCATTTAACGCCGCAACCGTTTCCACACCCGCGAAGCCGCCGCCCGCCACTACGAAAGTAAGTAACGACTGCCGATCGGCGGCATTGCATTCGGAATTTGCTTCTTCCAAATGCCGAATGATTTGAGCGCGCAACTGAATGGTACCTCAACCTTGTGGAGTAGCTTGCGTAGGGGATTTACGATATTTGTGATCTCGAGATCGCTCGCGGCGATCTCGTGAAGCATCGGTGTGAACAGGAAAAAATTATCGCGGCTAACGAGGGAAATCTCCACCGCACTCTGGTGTGCCAGTAATTTCTCAAGATGAATGGCGGCATAAACTCCGCCAAAACCACCGCCGAGAATGACGATTCGTTTTTTGCGCAGCCTGCGGGTTACCTGGACGATCATTGAGTTCTTTCCGTTGCGAGGCGCCGGCGGCAAGCCGTGGAGAAAGGTGTTAACGCCGCTAGGACTACCGCGGAGGCGACAGCTCGGCTTTTGTGTCTAGGAGTTTAGGCGGCGCTACTCCGCCAGGGTCGGACTGACCTAGGCCCCTCTCAATTTCATCTCGGGCTGCGCTAAACTCTTTGACCGCTCGACCCATCCCACGGGCAAGCTCAGGCAGTTTTTTTGCGCCAAACAGGAGCAACACGATGAGCAGGATTACCATCATGTCCGGCCCCATCAAATTCAGGATACTGGCGATCGTAATAGGCATAAAAAGGTCTCGGATATGTTTGTTTCGTAAGAAAGTTGTGCAGCGTTCAATCCATTCATACCGAATTGGCAAAGTTATATTCCCAGAAAGGGATCCACTACGCCTTCTCGTCAGAGGGAGTGGAATAGAAACGGGGCCGCGCCGGTTGTATTAAACAAATGGAAACATGTAGGAACGAATTGGAACTCCTGGACACCACAAGCGTCGCGGGACTGCCCAAAGATAGGTTCGACGAAATGGAGCGGTGTTATAATTCTCGAAGCTATCGGTCCGCGCTACACATGCGCGCAATGTTGAGGCGTCCGAAAACGGTTCGGTTTCACTGGCAGGGAATTCTCCGTGAGTTGAGTGGCGCCGAAGTTCGCCAGTTTGGCCCTGCCCATTCGTTGCAATCCTGTGATTTAATCACCCAGGAAACCGCGTATGTCGCCTTTCGCAAAGAACCGAATTATTTCACTCATCTCAATAACTATCACTAATGTTTAGAACGCATTAATTTTTATGAATTACAAAAAACTTATTGCAGTGACAATTGCTGTTACAGTTTGTGCTCTTGCAGGCTCAAACGTGACGGCACACGGCGGCGGTGGTGGCGGTCACGGCGGCGGCTTCGGCGGAGGCGGCGGTTTTCGCGGTGGCGGTTTTCGTGGTGGTGGCTTTCGTGGCGGCCGCTTTCGCGCCGGTGGCTTTCGCGGCGGTCGGTGATCCGTACAATCAATCTGTTTACCAAGGCAGTGCCGGATACACCGACCAGTTGGTTGAGCAAATTCAGCTCCGTCTGGCTCGTGCAGGCTATTATCATAGCTCGATCGATGGCGTAAGCGGCAACGGCGCGCGGAGAGCGATCGGTGAATATAAGCGCGCTCACGGCTTGCCAGAGGATGGCAAGATCGGCCAACAACTGTTAACGACAATGGGCTTGAGCAAGAATCGCCGGACGATTTGGATTCGGCGGGCTCGCGCGGTCAACGCTGCCAAGTTACCGATTTGGCAGAGTCATATTCCCCAGAAGGTGGTCTTTTATCGCGCGCCCGACGAGGAGAAGTCGATCCATCAGTCCTCTTTTCAAAGACTGGGGAATAAAAGTGGGACTGCGACGGTTGTATTAAATGAATGCAACCGTGCATAACCAAGCAGGAGCCTTGTAACCCCAGAGCGGTCGCTGAAGCGTCAAATGACATAATGGCGAAAGGGCAGCGGTATTATAGAAGCCATCGGTATGTGTTGCACAGAGGCGTGATGTGGAGGCATCTACACGCGGTGCGGTCCCAGTGGCAGCGACCTTTCCGCGATTTAAGATCCGTGGAAACTGGCCGATGCTGCGGCGGTGGCCCGATGCAAACGCTCTGGTTCTAAATGCAGTTTCTAGCCGAGCTGACTGATCAAGAAACAATATGGCCGCACCACTGAAAGTCGACTATGCTTTTGACACTGAAGATCTCGAGTCGAGTGCCAAGATTGTGAAATTTGCCATACTTAAGAAGCACCAGGAACAAGATGCCGCTCAGGAACACGAATTGGCGTCTTTTGAAGAAACGATGTTGCCTCACATGGATGCGGCCCACAACCTTGCCAAATGGCTGCTTCGCAACCAAGAGGATGCGCAGGATGTTGTTCAGGAGGCGTATTTGCGAGCGTTCAAATCTTTCGCCGGATTCCACGGTTCCAATGGCCGGGCCTGGTTGCTGACGATTGTCCGAAATACCTCCTACACGTTGCTAAAAAAGAACCATGCGGTTGATCTCACCACCACTTTTGATGAAGAGATACATACGGCCGGCCACGAGTCCGTCAGTCCGGCAACAATCCTCGAGCACAGTGAAAACGCGGAACTAATCAAAGAGGCAATGGATGAATTGCCTGCGGAATTCCGGCAGATCTTGGTGCTGCGCCACCTGGAAGGCTTGTCCTACAAGGAAATAGCCGACATCGCCCAAATTCCGCCCGGCACGGTCATGTCGCGGCTCGCCCGCGCGCGCGCCAAGCTCAGGGAATGTTTGGCGGTTCGGATTGGTAAGGAGAAATAGATGAACTGCGAAGAAGCTACAAAACTGATGGATGGTTATTTGGATGGCGAACTGGATCCAATTACCAGCCAGACAATCGAACAGCACCTGCGGGAGTGTCGTAACTGTGATCAAGCCTACAAAACGCATGGCTCGCTAATTCGCGCGCTTGGCAACGCAACTCCCTATTACAAGGCACCGGCAGAATTGCGCGAGCGCATTCAATCCTCGTTGCGAAAAGAGATCGGGGAACGGCCCACGCGAAATGGTGGGCAAAGTATTCGGTCGCTGTTTCCGAGAAAGCAACCAGAGCCGCGGACCATTCTTTTTGGGACCTCATGGAATTGGCTGGCTCTGGCTGCGGCCATCGTTTTGGCTGCCATCATCGGTTGGACTTTACTCCCTCGATTGCAACGACCCGGGGCCGATCAATTCCTGGCGACGCAACTCATCGCCAGTCATGTGCGTTCGCTTATGGCAAACCATCTTAGTGATGTCGCTTCCTCCGACCAGCACACCGTGAAACCATGGTTGGACGCAAAGCTCGATTTCGCGCCTCCGGTGATCGACCTTTCCAGCGAAGGATTTCCTTTAGTCGGTGGCCGTCTTGATTATCTCGATAACCGGCCGGTGGCGGCCTTGGTTTACCAAAGGCGTAAGCATTTCATTAACCTGTTTGTTTGGCCGGGAGAGACAGGAGCAGCCAGACCTACAATGGCGATGTCGCATCAGGGCTATCAGCTTCTGCATTGGGCTGACCCGGACTTCAACTACTGGGCCGTTTCCGACGTTAACGCTAACGATTTGCAGACTTTTAAGCAGCAGTTCGAATTACAAACATCGCACCATTGAGGACGGACAGACTATGCCCGCCGCGCCAGCCTCGTCGCATAGGCGGCTCGCATGTTCTTTCATTCATTCAGGCAAGATGCCTGAGTTACATCCGCCTTTTGACATCACGCCAAGCGGGTGAGCAAGGCGCGGCTTTGTCAGAGGACAAGATTTAGTTCGTGGAGAGCGCTGAGCCCTCTATTCGGATAACAGCATCCAGCTTCCTTCATTGGTCGCGGGTGGGTTCACGCTTCTTTCCGTCGCCAAACTCCAACGCTCTGTCAGGAGTCGCCGTTTTGCGCAACATCAACTAACGGCACGGGAATATCACCGCCACAAAACGGTATGGATAAGTAAAAGCAATTTACCAATCGCCCGTGAGTGAAACAAAAACATAGAAAGACCCACATTATGTCAGCTTCTCCTACTCACTATCGGAAGCCCACCACCAAGTGCGTGACCGTACTCACCCCGTTTCTGAGGCATTTGAATACGGGCACCCTGGCGTTCTTCTTGTTCGTTGCTCTGGCCCTTCTAAGTACTATACGCGGCAAGGAGCCCGAAACCAGAGAGTCGGCTCCTGCCAAATCTACAAAGACTGAGGTTGTCATCGATAACTTCAGCTTCTCACCCAAGACATTCACGGTGCCGGCTGGGGGAACGGTGACGTGGACCAACCACGACAACGCGCCGCACGTGGTGACGAGCGCTGACGATCACTTCAAAAAGTCGCCTGTGTTGAAGACGGGTCAGCGCTTCTCCAATACCTTCGCGACCGCAGGAACTTACTCTTACTTCTGTTCGATCCATCCTCGGATGACAGGAGAGATCATCGTCAAATAAACCATCAACTACAACTCAACTCTATGAAACCAATACTCTGTTCAGCTCTTTTGAAAATCACGTTAATGATCGTATCGCTGACCTTCTACTTTGGCAGTTCAACGTACGGGCAAGCGAGAGACAGGAGTGTGCTATCTCCCGGCCCTGTCCGACCAGGGAGTTTGAACTGTCGCACCGAGTTACCTCAAGGTAATCTAAGGGTCTATTTGGTCACCGATGAATCCAACGATGGTGACGCGTGGTACTTTCCGCACAGCTCTTTCGCCATCTACACGATCGATGGAAAGCTCTTTCAAAACGTCGAAAGCCAACATTTCGCGGACGATGAAATTCCCGAGGTCGTGGCGCTGCCTGTTGGAACTTACACGGTCGTAGCTCGATCAAAGCGAGACGGATACGTCCGCATCCTCGTTGTTATTAAAAAAAATCAGCAGACGATCCTCGACTTGGATCTTTGGGATAAGAAGACGCAGCCTATCTAGCACACAACTGACCGTTGGCGAACTTAACAGGCATCATTAGACGAGGCTTTACCAAAGACCATATGCATCCGTTTGACCTAAAAGCAGCCCTGCTTGCAAAACACGCGCAGCACCCGGTAATCATTCATTTTCCGATCGCCTTGTTCATCATCAGTGTGGCGTTTGATCTGTTCGGGATCTGGAGAAGGAATCCAACGATGGTGAAGGCTGCATACTATAATCTTGTGGCGGCCGCGCTTACGGCACCAGTTGCCATTGCCACCGGGTTGACGGCATGGCAGTGGCAACTCGAAGGCGCGAAACTTAAAGGAAACCTGCTCCTGCACGTGATCTTCGCGCTGTCAGCGAGCGGAATGATCTGGCTGCTGTGCGCGTGGCGCGGCCAGCGGAGATTTCCAGAACGAACGCCGGGCATCATCTATCTCGCTCTTGCGCTTGCCACAGTGTTGTTGATTGCACTCGCCGGACATCTAGGCGGGATCGTCAGTGGCGTGGAGAGCGGCGCACTCTGAAGATTTCGGGAATAAAGGCGCGTCGAATCGGTAAGGATAGGTGTAAGCAACCTCTTCCAAGAACCTAACCAAACCAAATATTATGTCCGACTACATTTCTCACGACCACGAACACGACGGAATTGATCGCCGCGGTTTTCTTCAATGCATGGCATGGGCCGGGACCGGCGACCTTAGCTTTCTACAGATCAGCGATAGTCACATCGGCTTCAGTAAGGAAGCAAATAAAGATGTTACTGCGACCTTCAAAATTGCTCTCGATCGCATCAACGCGATGCCAACGCCGCCGTCTTTCCTCATTCATACGGGAGATATCACGCAGCTGTCGAAGCCAGAGGAGTTCGACACCTTCGATCAGGTGCTGAAGAGCTGCCGAACCAAGGACGTTTTCTATGTTCCCGGAGAACATGATGTGCTCAACGATGGCGGGAAGCTTTACCGTGAGCGGTATTTAAAGAGCGTCGAAGCGAAAGGCTCCGGTTGGTACAGTTTCAATAAGAACGGGGTCCACTTTGTCGGGCTTGTTAATGTCCTAGACCTGCAGGCGGGTGGCCTGGGCCAGCTGGGCGACGAACAACTCGAATGGCTCGAGAATGACGTTAAAGGTCTTGGCTCAAGCACGCCGATTGTCGTGTTTGCGCACATTCCGCTCTGGGCGGTCTATCCGCAATGGGGCTGGGGCACCAGCGACAGCGAACGCGCTCTCGGATATCTGAAGCGCTTCGGCTCAGTGACTGTGCTTAACGGGCACATTCACCAGGTGCTCCAGAAAGTCGAAGGTAATGTGACTTTCCACACCGCGATGTCCACCGCGTTCCCGCAACCCGCGCCCGGAACGGCTCCATCGCCTGGGCCAATGAAAGTGCCAGCGGAAAAACTGCGCAGCATGCTCGGCCTAACGAGCGTTCAGTATGTGCAAGGCAAGTCCGCTCTCGCCGTCGTCGATTCCAACCTCAGCTAAATCTACTCAAACTATGATTACACTTACTCCCAAAAATAAAATGGCGGCACTGTCGTGCGGCATCGCTTTCCTCAATCTGTCTCTCTTCGCGCTCGGTGGCGAGATGAAGAACGCCGACGGAACCAGCACCAAGCAAAATAGAATAGAGATCAAAGACTTCGCTTTCAATCCTCAGACCTTAACCGTGAAGTCTGGGGAGAACGTGACCTGGATCAATCGGGACGAAGAACCTCACACCGTCGTGAGCGTCCAGAAGCAGTTTAAGAAATCGACCGCGCTCGACACCGATCAAGAGTTCACAATCACAGCGGGCGCTCCCGGCACATACACCTATTTTTGCTCAGTTCACCCGAAGATGACGGGTACGATCGTCGTCAAGAAATCGTAGGATTACTAGGCGGTTTCCGATCTCAATGCGGCCCAGCTGAGTGCGGTCGCCGCGAACCTCACGCGCTGAGCCGTGTGGCTTGGTAGTTGGCCAGCACGGCCCCGGCTGACAGTGGACAACAGCAGCTGGCGATGGCCGAGACCACAGAAATTCGTGAGCTCGACCCATTCGACGTCGCTCCGGGCTGGCTTCGTCTTGTCCTACCAGCGATAGTTTCGATGATGAGATGCATGATCACAGCGGTGTTCCTGTTTCCGTTGATCGTGGCGGTGGCTGAGAATACTGCCCCGAAGTTCGCCACGGCGAATCCGTCCTTTGGCGGGTTTGACGTTCATTCCGCCGAGCGATTCGCGAAGCTGGCGCTGACGTGCGTCGAGAAAGAGTATCCGAACAAAATCAGTCATGTTCTGAATAGCGACGCCGATGTCGCCCCGCCACGGAAGCTCACCCCCGCATTTTATGGCTGTTACGATTGGCATTCATCCGTTCACGGACATTGGTTGCTCGTCAAGCTGATCCGGACGTTTCCAGACGCGTCGTTTGCCCGGTCGGCGCGCGACGCGCTGCGCAAGAGTCTCAGCGCGGAAAACCTGAAGCAGGAAGCTACTTATCTTCGCGGAGCGGGTCGGGCGAGTTTCGAACGGCCGTATGGATTGGCATGGCTTTTCCAATTATGCGCCGAGCTGCACGAGTGGGACGATGAGCAGGCGCGCGAGATGTCGGCAAACCTGCGGCCACTTGAAGAAGAGGCCGTGGGGCGATTGAAAACGTGGCTGCCTAAACTCTCGCATCCGGTGCGGATCGGTGAGCACGATCAAACCGCGTTCGCGCTTGGCCTGATGCTCGATTACGCGCGTTCAACAGGCAACGAAGCGTTCGCGAAACTTGCTAGTGATTCGGCGAAAAAGTTCTTTCTCGCCGATAAAGATTGTCCGCTCAATTATGAGCCTTCCGGCGAAGATTTTCTTTCTCCCTGTCTGGGCGAGGCAGACGTGATGCGCCGCGTGCTTTCCCCGCCGGAATTTGCGAAGTGGCTAAAAGATTTTCTGCCGCAAATCCCAGCGGCGCCTCCACAAAGTGAAAGGCCTACAATCGATTGGCTGCCAATCGTAGTCTCACCCGATCCCAGCGACCCGAAGCTCGCGCATCTTGACGGATTGAATTTGAGCCGTGCATGGATGTTGGAGGGAATTATCTCGGCGCTTCCTGCAGACGATCTCCGCCGGCCAGCGCTTGCTGCCGCGGCGGACGCCCATCGCCGCGCCGGGCTTGCCGCGGTCACTGGTGAGCATTATGAAGGCGGACATTGGCTCGGCAGCTTTGCGGTTTATCTGACTACTCAGCGCGGAATTCAACGCGCAAAATAGGGAAAGCAGCCAACTACTTGTAAATCTCCACGACGAATTTGCCGTTTGGATCCACATACCCCCGGTACATCCCAGAGGTGTTAAACGGTAAGGCGATGTTTCCCTGGCGATCGATCGCGATCAATCCACCGCTGCCGCCAAGCTTCGCAACCTTATCAAGAACACTCTGCGCAGCTTCTTTCAGAGACATTCCCCGATATTCCATTAGAGCCGAAACATCATGCGCCACGGTTGCACGAATAAAATATTCGCCGTCGCCTGTCGCAGAGACGGCGCAGGTCGCATTATTTGCATAAGTGCCGGCGCCGATGACCGGGGAATCACCGACCCGGCCTGGCCGCTTGTTGGTCGTGCCGCCAGTTGAAGTCGCCGCGGCGATATTGCCATTCCGATCGAGTGCGACCGCCCCGACCGTGCCATGTCGATCTTGATCGGTAATGATAAACGCCTTCCCGGCGGCGCCAGTGCGACTCTTTTCGGCAGCTTTAATTTTTTCCAAAGCCTCCCAGCGCTCCTGGGTGTAAAAATATTTTTGATCCACTAGCTCAATCCCGTTTTCTCTGGCAAAAGCTTCCGCGCCCTCGCCATCCATCATTACGTGTCCGGATTTTTCCATGACGAGCCGGGCCAGGCTGATGGGATTTTTGATGTGCTTCAACGAAGCGACCGCGCCGGCCGCGAGCGTTTTGCCATCCATGATGGCCGCGTCCATCTCATTTGTGCCAGCGCTGGTAAACACTGCGCCCTTGCCTGCATTAAAATGCGGATCGTCCTCGAGCACGCGCACGGCGGCTTCCGTCGCGTCGATGCTCGAGCCCCCGCGCTTCAAAATTTCGTAACCCGCCATTAGCGCCCGCTCCAGGCCGGCGCGGTATTCACGCTCGCGTTCTGGTGTCATTTTACTGCGCTCAATAGTTCCGGCGCCGCCATGCAGTACGAGCCCGATTTTTTCCATTTCCATGTTTGGCTGGTCGTCTGGTTTTTCTTTACTAACGGCCTTCGCCGGACCTGATTGCCCCTGTGCGGCCGCGAGCGCCCCGGCACTAAATAGCACGGTGGCAAAGAAGCAATTCCGTATGCGAAGCAAATTCATATCGCGCTGGGTCAGTCTTCCAGCGAATTCTGGATCTTAACATCCAAAGCTGGACCTCGAAAGCTTCTGGCGTTATGCCGGCCTGGGTGACCTGTAGCCGTCGCCCGGTGGGCGACGCGATGCCCGCGCATCAAACAACACATCAGCGCCGCGCTTCCCATAGGGAAGCGACTACAGCAAACGATTTAAACCCTTCGGCAAAGTTTGCTCTTTTCCCCATCGCGAAGTAAGGCAACTTCTCCTAAATGGCGAACGCTCATCCGCCCGTTGTCGTTGCCCAGGAAATCGGTCAGGTCGCGCGCAATTTTCTGCGCGAAGTGGGGAGCGTGTTTTGGTTCATCGCGCATACATTCGGGGAAACGATCGAGCGCGTGCAACGCGGGCGCGTCCCATTTCGCGCGGCGAGCTTTTTCCGTCATACCGAACGCGCCGGTGTTGATTCGGTACCGCTGGTTGGGCTGGTTTCCTTTTTTCTCGGTCTGACCATGGCGCTATTGACGGGCTACCAGTTACAACGCTTCGGGACGGAGCGGTTGATTCCCGGTCTGGTTGCAATTGCTTTTACACGCGAGCTTGGGCCCCTGATCACCGGCATCATGCTCGCAGCGCGAATCGGCGCGGCGTTTACGGCGGAACTGGGCACCATGCAGGTTTCCGAAGAAGTTGAAGCGATTGAGGCAATGGGAATCGGCCCGCTGCGTTTCCTTGTTGCGCCACGACTGCTTGCGCTGTTTCTGCTGATGCCGTGCTTGTCCACGGTTTCGAACATCGCGGCAATATTCGCGAGCAGCCTGGTCAGCAAAGCCTATTTCAGCATCGCCTTTCCCTATTTTCTCGATCTCGTAAAGGATTCGCTGCTGATTCGCGATATCATCACTGGCGTTTTGAAGAGCTTTCTGTTTGGTCTGCTCATCGGCGCGATCGCCTGTTATCGGGGGCTGACCGTCAAAGGCGGCGCCGCGGGAGTCGGCACATCGACCACTTCGAGTGTTGTCACCGCAATCACCACCGTGATCGGCTTCGATACACTCTACAACATCGTTTACACCGTGTTCTTTCCGACGTGAGCACGCCGTCGCATATGGTCGAGCTGCGCGATGTGGGCATGCAGTTCGAGGACAAAAAAGTGCTCGACGGTTTTTCTCTCAAAGTCGAGCCGCAGGAACGCCTTGTTATCATGGGCCAAACCGGCAGTGGCAAGAGCACGATCTTAAGGTTGATTCTCGGCACGCTCCGGCCCAATTCCGGTTCGATTTTTTTCAAGCGATTTGAAATCACGCGGCTGCGGCGTCGGAAGTTGCAGCAAGTTCGCCGGCACATGGGAATGGTCTATCAATACTCGGCGCTGCTGAGCTCGCGCAATGTGCGCGACAACGTCGCGTTGCCGCTGGAAGAGCTCACGGATAAGTCGCGGAGCGAGATTGACAAGATTGTCGATGAAAAGCTCGACCTCGTCGGCATGAAAGATACAGAAGACCTGTTGCCGGAGGAGCTGAGTGGCGGCATGAAAAAACGCATTGCTGTGGCGCGCTCACTCGTGCTTGAACCCGAATTGATCCTTCTTGACGAGCCCTCAGCTGGACTCGACCCGGTCATTGCTTCGGTGATCGACGAATTGATTATCAGCCTCACGGAAAAATCAAAAGTCACATCGATCACCGTCACGCATGAAATGGACAGTGCCTTTCGCATCGCCACGCGAATGGCTATGCTGTATCAGGGAAAAGTCATTGAAGAAGCCGAACCTGAAAAATTCAAACAATCTAAAAATCCGGTGGTCGCTCAGTTCTTGAGCGGGAGCACCAAAGGTCCCATTCTGGAAGGCAGCCAAGATGCAATTACAAAGAAATGAAATCATGACCGGGCTGCTCGTGATCGGAACGATCGCGGTGGTCGCATTCATTCTGGTTCTGCTTGGCGCTCCGGGGTTGTTCCGGCCGCTTGTGACTTACAAGATTTATTTCGACAACGCAGTCGGAATTAAACAGGGCGCGCCGGTAATGCTTGCGGGTCGCAAGATTGGACAAGTGCAGAAGCTTTTTTCGCCAGTCTCGAGCGAGGAAGAGAAACGCGCCGAAGAAGCAGCCGCAGCCATTCATCCATCCGAACCCAATGCCAGCCCTACTCCGGCGGAAAACAAGCCAAAGTTTGAGGTGCGCGTCGACGTTCAAGTGGACAAGAGCGCCAAAGTCTATCGTGATGCCAGGGCGCGACTGATGCAGCTCGGGTTGCTCGGTGACATGGCCGTCGACATCACGCAGGGAACAGAAAGCTCCGGCCGGGCCAAAGATGGCGAAATATTCGCTGGAGAACGCACTCCCGACTTGGGCGAAGCCGCAGCCAGGATGCTGGAAGTCATCAAACCGGTCGCAGCCGAAGCCACTAACACGATGAAAGACCTTCAGCAGACGGCCCAGAATCTCAACCGCCTCACGGACGAAAATTCCGAGTTGACGCTCGCGCTGGGCCAGTTCAAGACGTTCGGCGAACATCTTGTCGATCTGACCGCGCCAGACAGCTCCCTCTCGCATTCGCTCACCAACATCGAAAAGATCAGCACCAGCCTTACGGAAAACGACAACATTGAGCTCACATTGCAAAACCTTCGCGCGTCATCAGAAAAACTAAAAATCACCGTTACCGACCTCGGCCCGGTCGGCCAAAACCTCAAGGAATTCAGCGAGACAATAAAAACTCAGCCATGGCGTCTGATTTGGCCGAGCACAAAGAAATATCCGCAAGAACAGCAGCAAGTGGCCACAGCCGGTCAGCAACGACCGATTACCGTCCGCAAGAGTGCAAGAGCGAAACCAACTCCCACGCCGACGCGGCGCAGCGTTTCCGACCGATAGAATAACTGCTGATCGTCAGGCAACTTTTTTTGACGAAGCGCCCTGCAAAAGCTTTAGAACCGCCGCTTCCGCGGAGGCAAGATTAATAACTTCTTTTTCGAGCGCTTCCATGGTCCTTTGTTTCAAACCATCGATGGCATTTCCCTTCAGGTATGTTTCGAGCACGGCGGGATGAATATAACACTTCCGGCAAATGGCCGGTGTGTTCCCGAGAATTTTCGCGACTGTCTCGATCGCGCTTTTGATGTTGGCTTTGGCCTGCTTCTTTGTTTCAAACGCGCCGGCTGTGCTAAGCGTGATCGCGGCTAGCATTGTTCCCGCCCAGGTGCGGAAATCTTTCGCCGTGAATTCTTCGCCCGTGATCTCGCGCAGATATTCGTTTACATCCTGGGAAGTGATGTTGTGCAGGTCGCCTTCGTCACCGACGTATTGAAAGAGATCCTGACCGGGCAAATCCTGCAGCTTCAATACAATCTTCGCGATCCGCCGGTCAGTTACGGCAATTTCATGCGGGCGCCCGCTCTTACCGCGAAAACGAAAATGCAGCTTCGCGCCTCTCACGTCCACATGTCGATCTTTCATGGTCGTGAGACCGAACGATTTGTTTTCGCGCGCGTACTCTTCATTGCCGACGCGAATCAGGCTTCGTTCGAGAAGCTGCACGATAGTTGCGAGCACTTTATTGCGCGGCAGACCAGGCAGAGCCAAATCTTCCTGCACCCGTTTTCCGATTTTCGGGAGCGCTTTTCCGAAACTGATCATTCGATCGTACTTGTTCTCGTCGCGCACCTCCCGCCAGCGCTCATGGTAGCCGTATTGTTTCCGGCCACGGGCGTCGCGCCCGGTGGCCTGGATGTGTCCATTCGGTGAAGGACAAATCCAAACATCACTCCACGCCGGAGGAATGGCGAGACGGCTGATGCGCAACAGCCGTTGTTCGTCACGAATTGGTTTTTTATCCGTATCGAAATACTCGAAGCCGTCGCCGTTCGCTTTGCGTGTGTAACCCGGTTGAGTGTCGCTTACATAACGCAACCCAGCTTCTTCAGCAGCTTCAAGCGAATCGGCGGGGACGGTCGTCTCGCCGTTTTGCCTGTTCCCGTTACGGAGCTTTCTTGCGAACGCACGCACGTGATTTGATTCGGATTAGAAGGTGGAGACGGACCGTTGGCCCGTTCGAACCATGACCTAAACCAAGTACCTACACCTCGCCGGCCACACTTGACATCCTACGTAGGGGTTAGGCCTCAACCGGCCTCATCGCTCTGATGCTTCTGCTTTGCATCTTCGGTTTCGATATTCTTGGCGACTCGCGCGCAATAGTTCTGAAGTGCGATACCGAAATGACCGAGTAGGATGAAATAAATCGCCCCCAGCAAAAGGCAATTCGGGGAACGAAGTGCTTCGGCAAATATGGCTCGGAGAACAATCCAAAGCGAAAGCACAATCAGCAACGCGCCTGCGCCGATCCAACCATAAAAATTCATGCGATTGTCACCGAAGAGCTTCGACTTCGAATCGTTCATAATATGCGTGTGGGATAAGGCCTAACGAAACCAAGATCAGCCACCGCTGGTGGGAGCGAGCCCGGCTTCGCATGGACGTGTTTTCATAAAGTAAAGCTCGGCAGTACATCAGCCAGCGGTTGGCTGCGTCGCCTGGTTAGGCCTGTTGGGTTGCATCAGCGACGACGGTCCATCTAAACTGCTGACGAAAATCCTGGAAGCAGCGCTCACAAATCCAGTCGTAATAGTCTTGCGTGGCATAGCCCTCGTGCAGCACATCTGGATGGTCCTCCACCATGAACTTCGCCCAGCAGAATGCACAATGATCATGGTCCCAATCGGCGTTCGCAGCGTAGCGCCGATACGGGCGCCGAACAAGTGCCGCTCCAGCAAGGTATGCCTCCTGCCCTCGAAGCCGCCAATTGGATGATTCTGCCATTCGTGTGGTACAGGTCTAACGAGGTTTATACGGAATCTTTCGGCCTAATTCTATTATAGACCTGAAAATGGTGGCGAAATGCGCCATCAGAATGACTTTGCCAAGAGCCGAATCGAAATCCAATCTGGGAAAATAGAATCGGAATTTGGGAAACCGTCGGGGTCACGACCCCGGCTAGAGCGGCTAGGGACCGTAGCTTTTCGTGAATTTCTTTTTCGATTCGCTCTCGGATTCAGTCGAAGTGACAGGCGGAGCTGTTTCGGAACTCGCCGCTGGTGGCGACGACGGCTTCTGTTCGGGCGCGGGTTGTTCTGTTGGCTCCGGTTTCGCAGTCGCTGGCTGCGCGGCGCCTTTGGGCGTTTCCCGCGCAACTTCGACATAGACCATCTGCAAATTGGACAAGGCGTTCCGCAGCACGGTGGACTCTTCGTTTGTCAGATTTCCCCGCGTTTTTTCCTGAATCATGGCCAGCTGATCGATGAACATCTTCGCTAGCTCCAGATTCACTTCGCCTTCGCCGGTTTTTGGATTTGGGATTTGCCCAAGAAACAAAGCGGCGTTTTGGGCGTGCATCATGACGAACTCGATAAAGCGCTGGGAAAGCTCGCCGCTCTGTGTGCTGGTTTGGACTTCAGCCATGGTTCATTTCTGTTTCGCGGCTGCGGAGCCTTCTGGCGGTCGGACCGTCGCCAAAACATACGGTTGATCGCGAAAATATTTCGCAGCGACGCGCTTGATATCGTCGAGCGTCACCGCATCAACATCGTGCTCAAGCCGCTTGTAATAATCGAAGCCGAGCCCGTAGATCTCCTCGAGGGCGCACTGATAACCGAAAGCTTCGTTACTTTGGTTCGCGATCTCTTGTTGCCCAATCAATTTCTTTTTCGCTCGCGCCAGCTCCTCGTTGGTCAGACCATCATTGGCGAGCTTGCGGATTTCATCGAGCAACGCCGTTTTCACCGGCTCAATCTTTTGCGGATCAGTGCCGAGATAAAAGGCGAAAAGTCCGGGCACGAGCCCCTGCATTTGGCTCGCGCCCACGTAATAGGCCAGTCCCATCTGCTCACGAATGCGAACAAAAAAGCGCGAGCCGAGATCGCTGCTCGCCTCGTCTATTAATTCCAGCGCGTGACGGTCTGGACTTGAAATGCTCGCGCCGCGGAACCCGACCATAATCACGCCTTGCGCTTTCTCCTTGCGGCTTTCGACAGTTTCTATCCCGCTGAGTGGCGATGCCGGATGCATATCGGTCAAGGCGAGCATGCCCGGTTTCATGCCGCCGAGCGCTTTCTCGAAAAGCTGCTTCACTTCCGCCGCCTTTACGTCGCCAAAGACGAAAATGACGCCGTTCTTTGCGACCACGTAACGATCGCGAAATTCGAGCAGATCTTTTTGCGTGAGCCGCTGAACCGATTCGACGGAACCGTTTGTGCGCAAGGCGTAAGGATGTTGCGGAAAGAGCGCCTGCCGCATAATATTGCGCGCCACGGTCGTCAACTGCTCTTCCTCTTGCTGAATAGCGGCAATCTGGATTTCTTTTTCACGCGCAATCGCTTTTTCCGGCATCGTTGCGTTGAGCAGAACATCCGAAAGCAATTCGACACCCAGCTTCACGTCGGGCTTGGTGACATCGAGCGAAACACTGAAGCTATTGTTGCCCGCGTCGCTCGAAATGGAGCCGCCGACCGCTTCAATCTGGTTTGCAATTTGCTCCGCGGTGCGGGTTTTGGTTCCTTTCAACAGCACTTTCGCCATCAAGCGCGTGATGCCATTTGTTTGCGGAGCCTCCGCGAGAAGGCCGCCGCGGAACACCGCGCCCATCGCAACCAGCGGCAGACGCCGATCTTCGCGCACCAAAAGTCGCAACCCATTCGAGAGCTCGAATTTTTCAATCTCAGCTGCCGCGGCGACCTTCGGGCCCTCGGCTTTGGCGGCCAGCGAACTCTTCGGGTTCAACGAAACGACCGTCAGATTGCTGTCTGTCAGATAATTTGCGGCGACGCGCTTAATGTCGTCGAGCGTCACCTTCTGGACAGCAGCGAGATAATCCCGGCTGAAATTCAGATTGCGCGTTAGCAACCAGTTCGAGCCGGTGTCTGAGGCCTGGCCGCGCATGGTCGTAAGCGCGCCAAGGTGATGACTGAGCGATATTTTCTTCGCCTTCGCCAATTCGTCCGCGGCGACACCAGCCTGTTTTACCTCGTTAACAATTCGCAGAACCAATTGCTCGGCTGCTTCGCGTTTCTTTGGATCGACAGTGGCATCAATGCCAAATAAACCCGGGTCACCGGGCGTATAAGAGAACGCTCCTATGCCGAACGCCAGACCGGCCTCTTCACGCACACGCCGGTACAGGCGAGAGCTGCGCCCATCGCCGAGGATGGTCGAGAGAAGGTCGAGCGCGGGAACGTCAGGATTCGTGACCTCCGGAATATGCCACGCTAGCGAGAGATGCGTCAGCTCCGTTGGAAATTCCCGATGCACTTCACGCCGGCCAAGTTGCGGCGGTTCCGCAGGAATGAATACGGGCTTGAGCGATTTCTCGGGATAAGGGGTGAACAATTCAGTCAATTGTTGCCGCACTTTTTCTGCATCGACATCACCCACTACGATGAACGTAAGATTGTTCGGGACGTAGCGCGTTTTGTAATACTGCATCACCTGCTCTTGTGTGAGTTGATTGTAGATTTCGATCTCGCCGATCACCGGGAACCGGTAGGGATGCCGCTGATAAGCGGTGCCAAAAAGAAGCAGCCCGGCCACGCGATCGGGATCATCCATGCCCATGGCGAACTCGCGCCGAATTACTTCCTGTTCTTTCCGGTATTCCTCGGGCGGCAGAGTCGAATTCATCATCGCATCGGTCAACACGCCGAGTGCGGTGGCGACGCCGTCTTTCGGCACGTCGATCCAGAAAACAGTACGATCAAAAGAGGTGTAAGCGTTAATGTAACCGCCCACGTCCTGAATCTTCTGCGCAATCTCGTTGGTCGATCGTGTTTTCGTCCCCTTGAAAAGCATGTGTTCGAGAATGTGGGACAAGCCCGCCCCGAGATGCGCGTCCTCGTCGATGCTCCCTGTGGCGCACCACGCCTGTACACTTGCCACCGGCGCGCTGCGATCTTCCTGCACGATGATCGTCAGTCCATTTGGCAGGACCCATTTCTGCGCCGAGCTCGGCGGAAACGCGATCACGGATGAATCCTCTACCGAGGTGGCTTTTAAATTGGCAGAACTAAACATGATTGCGACGACCAGCGCGGCGAATGACCAATGACGAACGCCGAAGGACGAAGAAATGACGAAGCCCGAATGCCGAGAAGAAATCTCCGATCGCTCTCTTATCATTTTGAGCATTCGGGCTTCCTTCGTGCTTCGTCATTCGTCATTCGTCATTTTTGGATCATGGGCTGGCTCTCCGGCGCTGGTTTCGCTGCCATTGGTCTTGCTGGCGCGAACGGCTTTACGTAAGCCTCTTCAAAATCGTAGACGTTCTTGAAATCTTCGATCGAATCTTCCTCGGTTTTCCCAAATATGCCGGCGCCGATCAGGTTAAAAACCATGTTTCCAATATCCTCGCAGGAATGAATGCCCCAGTTATCGAAAACCGTCATGACCAGCGGCCCGAACTCCTTCAGCGCGTACTGCCGCACCCCTCCGAGCAATTCCGGTCCACTCACATGACGCACAGTAGCTCCCTTGACTTTCTTCTGCTGTTTTGTGGTGAAATCGAGCGCGTCGCGCAGAAACACATACGCGTCCCGCTGGTAACGCGGGTCGCTGGCTACGATCGAATCAAGAGCTTCGGCAAATCCAATTTTTTGCATGAATGAAAAAGGCGCGGGTCAACCGCGCTCAATATAATAATCGGCAATTACTCAATCGGCAACCCCTCACGAGATCGAAGTTTTCTTTGTTTTGTTTTGCCTGCTCGGTCCCTTTTCGGGGAAGCGATGCGCGTCCCCTGCAGAATTATTCTGCCAGATGCGGCTTGCGCCTGCCGGGGCCGTGGCTGAGCTTGACTTCACCACGCATTGATGCACGAATGACTAGCGGGCAGATACCAGTTATCTTCAAGCGGTTCGAATCGCCAGACGAAGTTCGCGTTCTGCAAAAGGGTCGCTTTGAGCTAGTACATCTCGGCGGTATGACGGATTGGTCGCGCCACATACGAGCCAGGTTGGAAGTGGAGCGAACACGTCGGACCAGGCGTTGGCGCGACCCGGTGTAATATTGAACATGTTGGCTTGGTGCTTTCCGGCACAGCGACGGTGGCTTTCGACAATGGAAGCGTATTTGAGTTACGAGCAGCCGAGCTTTTTTACGTGCCGCCAATACCTCACGACAGCTGGGTGGTTGGCGATGAGCCATATGTCTCGCTGCATTTCCTTGGCGCTGACTGCTACGCCACGCGTCGCACACAATCCACGCGTTCCATCTAACAGCTGCGCGGCCCGATGGGTTGCTTTTGATTTATGAAGAGTGTCCCGAATTCGCGGCGCGATCTCCTAATCCTCCAACTGATCGGCCAGCGCATCGAGATAAACTGAAAGCAGATCGCGCCGCCGCGGCTCGCCCGCCTGCGGTTGGCCCGCCGCGCTGAGGTAATCGCTGAAAACTCCACTCACATTCTTCATTTGCGTCGCCTCGAACCAGTTCATGTAATCATCGAGATCGCTCATGCGGGCGACGAGTCTTTCCCGAGTAACCTGCAAACGCGCCAGACGCTTGGCGACACGGCTCCGTTTACCGCGCGCAAGCAGCGCGGCGACTTGCTGGTATTCCCGCGCAATCGGGCGCATGACTGGATTCGTCCGACCGGCGAATAAGAGCAAATTGTAACTCAATTGATTGAGCACCACTTTCTCTGCCGCGGAGGCTTTTTTCCGCGCGAGGCCGCTCAAGTCCAATAATTTGTCGGTATTTGGAATTTTAACGCGCAGCAATTCATCAAGGCCCCGCTCGCTTTCGGCAAAGGAGAGCAATTGCTGGCTTTGCGCGCCACTTAGTCGAGTTACGCCTAATTGCCAGTTTTTTTCCGCATCGCGAGCCAGCGACGGAAACTGCGCTTTCAAATCAACCAAGAGATCGTTAGAAGCATGCGACAGATTGCCGATGTAATGCGCCAGCCGGACATGCCCGTCAGGTTCATCGATAAGCAATTGCACGAGCGCGAGCGAGTAGGCGCGATAAAGCATTCGGCCAGCCGAGTCGAGTAGCCGGGGAGGTTGTCGCAGAAATTCTTCCAGCGATATCCTCTTTTCCGACACAGAAAGCGCTTCAATAAGCCGACCGCGGTCGCGTCCGGGCGTAAGCGCCAGCACGCCATCGAGCAACCAATCCGGCGGCTCGACGAAAAACGTGTCAGGTGCGATGTCCGGCGCCTTTCGATAAATCATCTCCAGTAAAATGGCGCGCAGCAGTTCGCGCTCCACCAATGAACCGTCGAGATATTGGGCGATGGTCAGATCGAGCTGCAACTTCAGGCCAAAACCAGTCTGGCTGAATCGCAATTCGGCCGGCGGAATTTCAGGCAGGTTCGCTTGTTGTGGCTGCAAATTGATTATAACCGCCGTTTTCCACCTGTCAGGCTGCCGCAACAGCGCGAGCAAATTGACCTTGGTCTGCTCCGCAAGCTCGGAAACCGCGCCGCGCAGCGTCGCATCGGCGCCGTAAATGACGAATTGCTGCGAAGGACTCACGCTGCGCGGCAGTGGCGCCGCACCCACCCATTGCAACATAAAGTTCGACAATATCGATAGGATGATCGTGCGACGGAAACTCCTCATCGGTAGCTGGTGGATATAAATATCGAAAACTGGGCGAGCCAGCGAGCACGAATTTGCGGGCGGGATTTTTCAATGGCCGTTCGCTCGCGGGATGGGCACATGGAACGGCCAGCGCTGGAACGGAGGCAACTGGAGTGGTCGAAACTGGAGTGGTCGAAACTGGAGTGGTCGAAATTGGAGCGGTCGTAACTGGAGTGGCCGCAATTGGAACAACTGGAACGGCAATTGGCGTCATCATAATAATAATGACGTCATCTTCATCGGTAGCTTCGGCTTTCCATCGTGGTGGGGCTGGGGCTATCCATATGGATATTACGGCTATGGGTACCCTTACGATTACTATGGGTACGGCGGAGGCTATGGGTACGGCGGAGGCTACGGATACGGTGACTCCGGCTATGGTAACGGTTATGGGTACGGCTCTAGCAGCCGATCAAGGGTCGCTGAGCTGCAGCGGCGACTTGCCCGCGCGGGCTATTATGGCGGGGCCATTGATGGAATCATGGGGCCCGGGACCCGCCGGGCGATTCGCGCCTACGAACGTTCGCGCGAAGTGGGCATGCGCTAATTACGAATTTGATTGTTGATCTTTCGGTTGGTTGACCGGCGGATTTCGCAGGGCGCATGGGCGAACCGCCGGTCTCTTTATTTTCGGCAACCTGCAAATGCGATTATGGATGGTGGGACGTCGCGCTGCCCCGAAGGCTTCGGGGGCCCGCCATATTCTAAGAATCATCCGGCCGACTCTTTTCCCGGTTTTTTCTCAAGTCCCTTGGTCGGAGCAGGCGAAGAACTTTTCGTAGCGCCTTCTTTAGGCGCGCTGGTCTTTTCTCCGCCTGTTTGCGTGGCAGGAGATTCTTTTTTGGCCGCCTCTTTGTACGAATCGCTTCGATAGTCTGTGACGTAAAAGCCGGACCCTTTGAAGATGAGACCGGCCCCGGTCCCAAGCAGGCGCTTTACCTTTCCATGTCCCCACTTCGGCAACCGGCAGAGATCCTTTGGGCACTCGCGAAACGGTTCGTCGCGCATTGACTGGAACGCTTCAAAAGTCTGGCCGCATTTCCGACAAGAATACTCGTATGTTGGCATCAAGCGTGTATCACAATTCGGAAGACGACGCCGGAAACTCTGCACTAAACAAGGCACAATTCAAGCCGCAGCGGGCCGCACGGCCGGTAGAGCTTTTACTTGTATTTCTTGAATCGCTGAGTGCCTGCTCTCAGCTTGACTTTTTGCATAGGTTGAGCATTAAAAGTCCGTCCCAAACTTCTTATGCTCCGTTCATCTTATGGCAGTTTACAGGCGTTACTTTACATTGCTCTCCTTCTCTTTGCGGCTGGTTGCGGCGAAGACCCCCGCTTTTCGGCCAAGACACAATACTTGGGCGGCGCCTACGGCAACGCTCCGGCTGGTCCTGCGCACGATACCGTCTCATACTGGGATGGAGACAGCACTAATGGAAAACCCTCCATTACCATCAGTCTCCGAGAGCAGCGCGCCTATTTTTACAAGAGTGGTGTGCTCGTCGGCGTCTCGCAACTTTCAACCGGTCGCGAAGGGTTAAACACGCCATACGGGCACTTCTCGATCATCCAGAAAGACGTCAATCACGTTTCCAGTTTGTTCGGCGATTACATTGACTCAGCGGGAAACGTAGTCGTGCCCAATGTCGATGTCACTAAGGACCCGAAACCGCCGGGTGCCCACTTCAGGGGGACGCCGATGCCTTACTTTATGCGCATCGTCTCCGGGACAGGATTGCACGCAGGTTATTTGCCAGGTTATCCTGCGTCGCACGGCTGCATCCGAATGCCTGAATTCATGGCCGAAAACTTTTTCAAATCGGTCTCACTCGGTACGCCAGTCACGATCACGAATTAGATTCCTTGGGGAGCGTCAGCACCTGGGCTTGCAGAAAATCGGCGACGGCGGCATTCTCATCGTTCCGCCGAAGGGAATATGATCATCATCACGCAACCGAACGCGACTGAGGAACAGGTCAATCGGATCGTCACGCGTGTGCGGGAGTTCGGGCTCGATGCACAAATCAGCCGAGGTGCATCGCGCGTGATCATTGGTGTGATCGGGCCCGAAGCGCTACTTCGCGAAAAGCCGCTCGCCTGCATGGCGGGCGTGGAAGCGATCGTGCCGGTGTTGAAGCCTTATAAACTGGCCGCGCGCGATTCGCGCCGGCCCTCCGCCGTCACAATTGGCGAGGTGCGAGTGGGCGCAGAGGAATGTGTGGTTCTCATTTCCGGCCCATGCTCGGTCGAAAGCAGGGAACAGATTTGCTCGATTGCACAGATCGTCAAAAAATCCGGCGCGAAAATTTTGCGCGGCGGTGCGTTCAAACCGCGCACTTCACCGTACAGTTTTCAGGGATTACGTGAGGACGGACTTCGGTTTCTCGCTGAAGCGCGTGCGGAAACGGGCCTTCCTGTGATCACCGAGATTATGGACCCGCGGGACTTGTCCGTGATCGAAAAATACGCGGACTGTCTCCAGGTCGGCACCCGAAACATGCACAACTTTTCTCTCTTGAAGGAGGTGGGCCGCAGCAGATTGCCGGTCCTGCTCAAGCGCGGATTCAGCGCCACGATCAACGACTTGATCATGAGCGCGGAGTACATCCTGAGCGAGGGCAACATGAACGTCATTCTCTGCGAGCGCGGCATTCGCACGTTCGAGACGGCGGCACGCTACACGCTCGATCTGAGCGCCGTTCCGCTTCTGAAATCCAAGACACATCTGCCGGTCGTCGTCGATCCAACGCACGCGATCGGTCTGCGCGAATTTGTTCCGCAGATGTCTCTCGCCGCCCTCGCTGCCGGCGCGGATGCACTCATGATTGAAGTGCACGATTCCCCTGAACTGGCGAAAAGCGACGGCGATCAGGCGCTCACCCCGGAAATTTTTGCCGATCTTGTTCCACGCCTCCGCGCCGTCGCGGCAGCCATCGGCAGGAAGCTCTAATATTGGATCTAAAGCTGCTCCAGCGAGCAGCTTTGAATTTTCGCCTCTTTTCGGCGAAACCTAACCGGTGCAAAAATCGGGACGCACAGAGCTTCTGGAAATCGTCGCTAGTAGCGATCCAATTGCGCGCAAACTTCGCGCAATCGAGAAAGCGCGATGGCCAGTGCAGTTCTCGCACGTCATCGAGCCGGCGCAGGCATTTCTCGTCGCCGCTATCGCGCGTAAGATCGACGAGACCATTTGGATCTTCTGTCCCAGCGTTCATTCCCAGGAACTGCTCTACGAAAGCTTGCTCAACTGGTATCCCACCGCGCTGTTCCTGCCGGAAGCCGAGTTCGCGGCCGTCGAAAATATTTTGCCTGACCCGGAAATTGCAGCGGAGCGGATCGCGGTGCTCATGCAAGTTGAACGCGAGGCCAGTCCGCGTCTGATTGTCGCAACGCGTGCAAGTCTCGAGCATGCTGCGCCGAGGCGCGGCAGGCTCCAATCCGCAATCGTTCAGCTTCAGCGCCGGGCAAACGAAAAGATGGAACGCTTTCTCGAACAACTCGCCGGCGCCGGTTATGAACGCGCGTCGCAAGTCACGACCCGCGGACAATTCGCTCTGCGCGGCGGCATCGTCGATCTTTATTCGTGGCAAGCGCCGCTACCGGTGCGTTTGGAATTTTTTGGCGACCAAATTGAATCACTCCGCGAGTTTGACATCGATACCCAAACTTCGCTCCGCGATTTGGATTCGCTCGATATTTTGCTGGGGCCGATTGACGATCAAAGCGGCACAGTCCGTGATTATCTGGCACCCGATCATCTTCAGATCGATATCGAACCGGAAAAAAGTTCCAGCACGCACATTCAAATCAGCCAAGGTTGGATTGAGTTTGGTCCAGAAGATTTCAGTGGTGCGTTCCACGATTCCGAAGTCGGCGAGTTCGCGATCGGCGATCTCGTGCTCGCGGAAGCGAAACGCGCACAGTTTATCGCGCACTTAAAGGAATGGCGCGCGAACAAAGCGAAAATCGTCATTTATTTTCAGACCGAAGGCGAGATCGAGCGCTTTCGCGAGATCATGGAGGACGCCACTGAAGACATCGATCTTGTCCAAGGAACTCTCGCTCGCGGATTTTGTTTCCCGGCAGCCAATCTGGTCGTGCTGTCGGCCGCGGAATTATTCGGACGGTTCGCCGCCCATCCGCGGCGACGCCTGCGTCGCGCGGAACGTCACCGTACACAGATTGATTTCAGCGAACTGGCCGAGGGCGACCTGGTTGTCCACGTCGAACACGGCATCGGGAGATTTTTGGGTCTCATCCGTCTTGCAAAGTCTCCGCACGCTGTAGAGGCAGGCGTGTCGCCTGCTTCATCAAAAAGCACAGCCGACACGGCTGTCACTATAGAAGATGGAGCTCAGGAAGTCCTCGCGCTCGAGTTTGCCAACGAAGCAAAAGTCTACGTCCCGCTCGAACAAGCCTATCTGGTTTCGCGTTACGTCGGTGTCGGCAAAAAATCGCCGCAGCTCAGTTCGCTCGGGGACGCGAGATGGACGCGCGCCAAGAAAAACGCCGGGGCTTCCATTTTCGATTACGCCGGCAAAATGCTCGCACTTCAGGCGGAACGGCAGACGCATCCCGGTCACCCGTTTGCCCCTGACACAGGATGGCAGGCGGAATTTGAGGATTCGTTTCCTTTTCGCGAAACGCCGGATCAAATGAAGGCGATCATCGATACAAAAATCGACATGGAGCGCGCCCAACCGATGGACCGCTTGATCTGCGGCGATGTCGGCTTCGGCAAAACGGAAGTCGCAATTCGGGCCGCGTTCAAAGCAGTTATGGACGGGAAACAGGTCGCAGTTCTCGCGCCGACTACCGTTCTCGCTCAGCAACATTTCGAGGTGTTCCGGCAGCGCATGCTCGATTACCCGGTACGAATCGAAATGCTCAGTCGCTTCCGTTCGCACGCGGAACAGAAGAAAGTGTTGCAGCTGCTGCACGGCGGCGGCGTCGATATTGTCATCGGCACGCACAGGCTTATCTCCGGCGATGTCGTTTTCAAAGATCTCGGCCTGGTGGTAATCGACGAGGAGCAACGCTTTGGCGTTCTGCACAAAGAGAAATTCAAAGAGCTGTTTAAACTTGTCGACCTCCTGACGCTCTCCGCCACGCCAATCCCGCGCACGCTTTATCTTTCGCTCGTCGGCGTCAAAGACATGTCCACAATTGAGACCCCACCGCTCAACCGCCTACCGGTAGAGACGGTCGTGTCCGCCTACGATGAGCGGATCATCCGCGATGCGATCAATCGCGAACTCGAGCGTCAAGGTCAGGTTTTCTTCTTGCACAACCGTGTCCAAACGATCTCTCGCGCGCGCGATCGGGTTGTTCATCTGTGCCCGCAGGCCAGGGTCGAGATCGGCCACGGCCAGATGGATTCGGACGAACTGGAAGCGGTCATGACGCGATTCATCGCCGGTAAGATCGACGTGCTGGTTTGCACGACGATCATCGAAAGCGGTCTCGATATTCCTAATGCCAATACCATCATCATCGATCGCGCCGACAGATTTGGTCTTGCCGATCTCTATCAATTGCGCGGACGCGTCGGCCGGGCCGAGCACAAAGCGTACGCCTATCTGCTTCTCCCGCACGAAATGATGACAATTGGCGCAGCGCGCAAGCGGATCAGCGCCATCAAGCAATACAGCTCACTGGGCGCCGGTTTTCGCATCGCGATGCGCGATCTGGAGATCCGCGGCGCGGGCAGCATTCTGGGCACGGCGCAAAGCGGGCACATTATGGCGGTTGGTTTCGATTTATACTGCCAGTTGCTCAAGCAGGCGGTCGGGCAACTCAAAGGTGAGAAACTACTGCACCGGCTCGATGTCGATCTACGCCTCGATTTCGTCGCCACGAATGAAGCCCAGTTCGTGCAAAGTAGAAGTAGAAGCGACACCTCGCCGCTACCCCACCAAGACAAGCGACGAGGGCTTGCTTCTACTAACGAGCGCGTGCCCGCCTTTGTGCCCAGCAGTTTTATCAGCGACGCAACCCTGCGCATCCGAGCGTATCGCGATATTGCGCAAATCACTACACGTGAGCAGCTCGATCGCCTGCGGCGCGATTGGCGTGATCGCTTTGGATCATTCCCGATGGCGGTTGACAATTTGTTTCTTCTCACCGAAATCAAGCTCGCTGCGGCAAAATCCGGGGTGAGCCGCGTCGAAGTGCGCGAACGCAAATTGATGTTGACCCGGGGCGGAGATTTTATACTTGTCGCGGGCAAATTCCCCCGTTTAGTTGGAACCAAAATCGAACAGCACCTCAGGGAGATTCTGGAGTTGATTAACAAACTATGAGACACATGATGCGTAGGTTTGCCAACACCTTCCTGGCAGTTTCCGGGCTTGCTCTATTGCCACTTTGCTGCTCCGCGTTCGCCCAGGAGCATCAGGAGGCCCAAGTCGTGGACGGTATCGCTGCGGTTGTGAATGGGGACGTGATCACGTTCTCGCAAGTCCGCGCTTTGTCCGCGCCACGGGAGAAGTTGCTGCGTTCACAATACACTGGCGCGGAGCTGGAAAATAAACTGAAGGAAGTGCGACAGGCGGCTTTGAAAGATTTGATGGATCGGCGGCTTATCATCCAGGCGTTCAAAAAAGAAAGCTTTCAGATCCCGGATCATATTGTGGACCAACGAATGCACGACATCATCCGGGAGTCCTTCGGCGGAGATCGCAATACGTTTATCAAGACACTCGAGGCGGAGAGTTACACGGTGGGCGAGTTCAAGGAAAAGGAAATGGAGAGAATAATCGTGCAGGCGATGCGCAGTAAAAACGTCAAGACGAGCATGGTCATTCCACCCACGAAAATAGAAGACTACTACAAGAAGCATCGCGAAGAATTCACCTCCAAAGAGCAGGTCAAACTGCGCATGATCATGATTCCCGCTCACGCCGATACCGGAAATTCCGCGGCACAGAAAGCGATGGCTGAAGAAGTGCTCGGCAAGTTGGCAAGCGGCGCAGAGTTCGACCGCATGGCGCAGGTCTATTCCGAAGACAGCACCCGCGATTTGGGCGGCGACTGGGGCTGGATCGAGCGCAAAACGCTCGCGCCCGCCCTGGAAAAGATCGCCTTCAACATGCCGGTTGGCAGAATTAGCAACATCATCGATTACGCCGGCAATTATTACATCCTCAAGGTGGAGGACAAGCATGGCGGCACGACCCGTTCACTCGCAGAAGTCCGATCTGATATCGAGAAGAAACTAATCCAAGTGGAGGCGCAAGGCTTGCAGGAACGCTGGATTGCCGGGTTGCGCGCGAAGGCTTACATTCGGACGTTCTGAAGTTCGATGTTCGGTGTTGGATTGGTCGTTGAATGTTCGCTTGGCGCTCGTGCTCGGTCCAAAAAGACTCGATTGCGATCACGAGCAGGACCACGATGACGAGTGTTCATTGCGGAGACACATAACTTCCGTGACAATGTGCGATGCAACCGCGCATCGGCATCACGCTCGGAGATTGCGCGGGCATCGGCCCGGAGATCGTTCAAGCCGCGCTAAATTCAAAAGCTCTGCCAACCGCTGCCGAGTATGTGGTCACTGGGAAATATCCGGATTGCTCGTTAGGCCAGCCGACGCTTAAAACTGCTCGCGCAGCCGGAGCGGCGCTGGAGGAAGCGGTCATGCTCGCTCGGCGCGGTGAACTCGATGCCGTCGTGACCGGCCCGATTCACAAGGCGCGCATGTACGCAGCCGGTTTCAAGTTCCCCGGACAAACGGAATTTTTCGCCGAGCGCTGCGGCGTGAAAAATTTCGCGATGTGTTTGACCGGCGGAAAAATCACGGTCGCACTCGTTACCACCCATATTCCATTGCGCGACGTTCCAAGCGCACTCAAGCAATCGGAGATTGTCCGTGTCGGCTCGTTGCTCGTCGATTTTCTCCAACGCCGATCACTGGAGCTCGATGATCTCGGAAACTTGACTGCTTTAAGCAGTCAAGTTCCGAAGAGTAATCGTCCTGTGACGGGCGGACCGTGCATCGCCGTCGCGGGTCTGAACCCACATGCTGGTGAATCTGGCAAGATCGGGCGCGAAGAAATCGAAATCATCGCGCCGGCAATTGCCGAATTGAACCAAACACCGTTCACTAATCACCGATCACGATTCACCGGTCCCCATTCCCCCGACACCGTTTTTCATCGTGCGATCGAAGGTGAATTCGATGCCGTTCTCTGCATGTATCACGACCAAGGGTTGATCCCGCTGAAACTGCACGCATTTCATAGCGGCGTGAATGTAACACTGGGCCTGCCCTTCCCGCGCACCAGCCCCGATCACGGCACCGCGTTTGAAATTGCCGGCAAAGGAATTGCGTGGCCCGACAGCATGATCGCAGCGATCAATCTCGCCGTAGAACTCGCGCAGAAAAGCGCCGCGGTCGGCACATAGGCATCTTGTCTGTGCGGCACGCGGGCTTCCCAGCCTGCGTGAATCGCGAGGCGAGCGGCGCAACAATTAGGCGCTCAAGGACTGCAATTGATCGAAGGGCTTGAGTTCCAAACGACCGCAAACGAAAATTGCGTGCGTGAACTGGCTTCCTAATTAATTCCCCGCGTGAAGATCGACAAGTACATCTCGGTTTTTAACATCGGGCTGCAGAACACATTCGTATATCGTTGGAATTATTTTCTGCGCGCGCTCTTCGGACTGATTCCGCTGGCGGGCACGGTTTTTCTCTGGCGCGCGATTTTCAAGGAACGCGGCGGCGGCCTTCACGGATACGATTACGGTTCGATGATTTACTATTATTTGCTGACCCTTCTGGTAAGCAATCTCGTCACGCCCACGGAAGATGAATGGCAAATCGCCGCCGACATTCGCGAGGGACAGATCAATTCGCTTCTCACGAAACCGATGAGTTATCTCGCTTATCGCTTCAGCATTTTTATGAGCGGCCGCCTGGTTTACACGTTCGTCACGCTGCCGCCCATCGCGCTCATCTTCATTTACTTCCGACACTACATCGCGCTGCCTGATCAAGCGATGACTTACATTCTTGCGAGCATCTCGATGATTATGGCGGCGTTGATGCAATTCTTCATCACCTACTCGCTCGCGATGATGGCCTTCTGGATCCTGGAAATTTCGACGATCGTTTTCATCGTTTACTCGTTCGAATATTTCCTGGGCGGCCAAATGTTTCCAATCGACATCATGCCAGACCCGGTGCAGGCGGTGATGAAATGGCTACCGTTCTATTACGAATTATTTTGCCCCGTCGCGATTTTCCTCGGCCGACTACAAGGCGCGGCACTCGCGGAAGCACTGGCAATTCAAAGCGGCTGGCTCCTGCTCACTTGGGCGGCTGCTCGCGCGATGTGGAAACGCGGCCTTGGCCATTACCAAGCGGTGGGCGGATAAAATTGTAGCCGGGGTCTAGGACCGCCGAACGAATTCGAGAAAAATCGCGCGCTCGCGCGCAGAGTCGTTATGTGGGGATAGCGCAGGATTGAATCATCTGCCGCGATTAACGTGAGCTTCTCGATCCGGCCTGTTGCTATCAGGACGCGATCTGCCGAATCGTTCAAGCTTAGTCTCGCCCTACCAGTTCAGATTTTGCCTGCAAAGAATGGGTTATGCTCTTTCTCTTCCCCAACCGTGGTCATTGGACCATGCCCGGGGCAGATGATCGTCTCATCGGGCAACGTTAAGATTTTCTCGAGATTATTTCGTAACGCGTCGTCGTAGGAAACGTTTCCCCCACCCATGGAGCCGGCGAAAAGCGAATCGCCCACAATGGCGATCGGACGAGCGAGACCAGTCACCACGTAGGTCATTCCACCGGCGGAGTGGCCCCAAGTGAGCCGCGTGTCGATCTCTAGGTTGCCAAGGCGAAAACACTTTCCTTCTTCGATGGATTCCGCGCCGGGAACAGGTTCGCGCGCCGGAGCAAAAACCTCCCCTGCGGTTTCTTCGCGCAGACGCGGCAGGTCGGCGACATGATCGGGATGGGCGTGTGTAAGGAGAATGAGTTGCACGGCTAGTTTGTGGTGGTTGGCAAAGCGCACCATTTCACTGCAATCGCCGCCGGTATCAAAAGCTGCCGCGGCTCGACTGGCCGGGTCCCAGACCAGATAGGCGTTGACCGCCATATCGTGATAATGCGTGTTGAATTGGGCGAGGCCGTCACACTTATCAATTTTTTTTGGATGCCACTTACCCTTGGCAAGTTCACATAGTGCTCGCCCCGCGAGACCCAAAACCGGCGCAACACGCAAAAGCGTCGACTCATCAAAATTGCCTTCCTGTAGTTTCCGGACCGCTTGCGAGCTGATCCGCGCTTTTTCTGCCAGTTGGGTATCGGAAATGCGCAAACCGCGTTGCGCTTTTCCGATAATGTCGCCGACGTTGTCTTCGAGCGGAATCATTTTCTTAAACGTTGATCGGTTGGGTTGCGTGAACGGTCCGCAAATCGACAATCCGATCCAAGGCGAGTTTCTCAAGCGCCTCGGCAATATCGAGAACTGAAAACGCACCGCCAGTTTCCTTCTCCATCGACGTCATCGCAACATTATTAATGCCGCACGGAATGATGTAATTAAAGGGCGAAAGATCGCCGCATATGTTCAACGCGAAGCCATGCATCGTGACCCAATGGCGGACGCCAACACCGATCGAGGCAATCTTGCGTTGGCCAACCCATACTCCCGTCAGGGATTCGCGGCGCGACGCGGTAATCCCGTAGTCGAGAAGAAGTTCGATTAGCAACTGCTCGACCCAACGCAGGTATCGATGTAGATCCTGGCCGCACCGGCGCAGATCAATGATCGGATAGCCCATCAATTGTCCGGGCCCGTGATATGTGGCGTGACCGCCGCGATTGATCGCAAAAAGTGGATGCGGCAGATGCGCTGAGCCAAGCAGGCTGGATTTGTTCGGCGTGCGGCCAATTGTGTACACGGGTTCGTGTTCGAGCAAAAGCAGCTCATCATCCAGCGAACGATCTTCTCGTTTCTTTGCCACAATTTCTTCCTGCAACGCGAGCGCGTCGGCGAATTCCATCCGGCCGAGCTGACGTACTTGAAGATCTACATCGACATCTTTCATATTTGCGCGGCGCCGGGAATTCCCAGGTGGGCTCCTTCCTGTGAGCGCAGGTGTGTCAAGCCAATTGCGAGGGCGTCGGCTGCGTCGGCATCCGGCGTTTCCGTTAAGCCAAGCAAGGCGCGCACCATGAACGCGACCTGATTTTTTCCGGCCGCGCCGGTGCCTACAGTTGCCTGTTTGATGCGGTTGGGCGCGTATTCAAAAACTGGCAGGCCCATTTCCGCCGCTGCCAGAATGGCCGCTCCCCGCGCGGCTCCGAGGACAATCGCGGTCTTATAGCTTTGCACGTAAATGACCGATTCGAGCGCGCAACAATCCGGTTCGTGTTCGCGAATCAGTTCGATAAGCCGATCGCGAATCGCCAACAGACAGGCCGAGGAACGCATCGAACTCGCGTTGTGAATCGTGCCGAAATAGAGAGAGCGCGGTTTGCCGTTGCTTGCATCAACAATCGCGACACCGGTGTTGCGCAGAGAAGCGTCGATGGCAAGCACACGCATAAATCAATGACGCATCCCGCCGAGGATAAGAAAAACGCAGCCGGCCGCGCCAAAAAGTAAACTCACGATCCAAAACCGCCGCTTCTTCGTGAGCGCCGAAATCGCCGCGATGGCAATAGCGATTTGGAACATGGTAACGCCGCGCGCGAAAACTTCATGTTGATGAAAATTTGATTTCGCCTCCGATTGTTTGTGCTCGGCTTCCGATTGAATTTTCGATTTTTCCTCCTCGTATCTCGCGGCTTTTTCCCGATCTTTTTCATCTGCCGCGGGCGCCAGGGACATTTTCGCATCGAGCATTGATGCCTTGATGCTTTTTGCCTGGTAATAGTTCCACTGATCGGATGCCTCGATTTGGGCCATCATCGCTTCGTTGGCATGCATACCTGAAAGAAGTGCCGTAATCGCTGCCAGCACGGCGAGAATCGCGGTGCTCAATGCGACCCACGAAATCCACGCCGCATCCCCCTGTTCAGCCCTGTGACGCACATGCTCGTGCAAATCTTCCAGAGGAACTTCTGCTTCTTCCACGACGTAAGCTTAAGATCGCCAATCGCTCGTTCAAGATGGAATCGACAAGCCGCAGAGCAGCGGTTTTACTCGGCGCAGCGTGGCAAAGGCTTTCCAGAGAGAGATTGACAGGACAAGAGGCAAGCCAATCAACTTCGGCGCGATCGCCCTGATGATGTTCGCAGTTCTTTCAAGCGCTTCTTCATCTTTCGCTACGACGAAAGGTTTGAGTCAAATCGTGACGCCCGAGTTGCAACCAGAAGGCAATCTCTCCTTAAGTCTGCAAATTCAAGACAAGCGGATTGCGAACCCATACGAATTACAAGCCGAGCTGGGCCTAACGAAATGGGCTGAGGTAGCGGTGTTTCGCGGATTCCAACCGGACGATTGGATCTTCGCGACGGAGATCGGATTGTTAACGAAAGAGCCTTATCTTCTTTCCGTTGGGTTCCTGAATTGGTCGCCTCACCTGAATGTAGATCCTCAACCGTTTATCGAAGCTGGCTACTACACGGAGCATCACAAAGTGATCGCCGGAGCCCTTCATGCTGGCTACAAAAACGAAGCAATCCTTGGCTACGCCTACGATTTCAATCAGACGTGGCGAGTACAGGTCGATTGGGTGAGCGGTTCTGAAAACTCATCGACGATCGGTTTCACCTGCAACATCACGCGCGATTTCCAGTTCAACCCCGCGCTCTATGTCAACAATGGCCCGAAGCACGATCTATTTGGTTACATAGTTTTCAGTTACACATTTCACCTTTGGGGAGGCAAAAAAGGAAGCGGCGCGGTTTCTACGAAATCCGTCGAGCACGTTGCCGGCGTAAAATGATGCCGGAAAACTCGAAGTCTTCACGAAGTCGGTTCAGCGCTGGTCTACTCATGTTTCGGCGCAGGAACAACGAATTCGAAGTTCTGCTGGTGCATCCCGGTGGGCCATTCTTCGCTCGCAAAGACGACGGCGCATGGACAATTCCAAAAGGCGAAGCTGCTCCCGGCGAAGATCTACTTCGGCGGGCTCAAATTGAATTTGAGGAAGAGCTCGGCTTTCGACCGGAAGGCGAATGGATTTCGCTCGGTTCGATAAAACAGAAAGGCGGCAAAACCGTTCACGCCTGGGCTTTTGAAGGCGATTTGCCGGATTCCTTCAAGCTGAAATCGAATGTCTTCGAAATCGAATGGCCGCCGCGCTCAGGAAAACTGCAAAAGTTCCCAGAAATCGACCGCGCAGAATTTTTTCGCGGCGAGATCGCGCGGCGAAAAATAAATCAAGCGCAAACACTTTTTCTCGACCGATTGACTGCCCCGCTCAATCTTTAACGGCGACGGCAGCGATTCACTGCATCGCTTGAGCTGGTGCGCTGCCTCAAACCGCGCACCAGCCACCACTCTTCCGCATCATGTTGTCATGAAACTCAGCCATGATCTGCGTTGCATCCGCATCGTCCAGCGCAGCGCTCGTTGAGTGATTTTGAAAATGCGTTATAAGATCGGTATCTACTCTCCGAATGTTGCGATTTACCTGGCCGGCGTTGATCGGCATTTTTCTGATGACGAATGCTCTGGCGCAATCGCCCACCGCGATTCCGTCGGTCGGCGGCGCGCTGGTGCCGACTAAGTCTATTCTGCCGTCTCCCTCACCGTTGGCGACACCTACCAGGCAGGAATTGGTCAATTCGTTAAGCCAGGCAGATTTGCAAGCAGCCATTACGTTATTGAAAAGCAATTTCACAAGTCCGGATGCAATTACCGACACGGAACTGACCCGGGCGACTGTTGAGGGCCTGATGATTCGGCTGCCGCATGGCGTGATGCTTTTGCCGAACAAGGAGAGCGCGCCGGGAGAAGCGCCAGGCGCCTTTTACAGTGAGGTGCTGGGCGGTCACATCGGTTACTTGCGGCTCGGGTCGCTGAACAGCGCTAATCTTCAGGCGATGGATAAGAGTCTCAGCAACTTCGCTGCAAAAAAAGTGGATGCGTTGATTGTCGATCTTCGCTCCAGCCAAGGAACAAGTGATTTTGCGGTAGCGGCGGATTTTGCGAAACGGTTTTGCCCGAAGGGCAAGCCACTCTTCACGTTGCGCAAACCCGCCGTGCGTCAGGATCGCGTCTTTAGTTCTGATCGCGACCCTGCTTTCCGGGGCCTGGTCATGGTGCTGGCCGATGGCGACACGTCCCGAGCAGCCGAAGCAGTTGCTGCGGCCCTGCGGTTTTATGATAAAGCGCTGGTTATCGGGCAGCCGACTGCTGGACGCGCGGTCGAATACTCCGATTTGTCATTGCCAAGCGGCAAAATCCTGCGCGTTGCAGTGGCGGAAATGATTTCGCCGGAGGGTCGTTCATTATTTCCAGAAGGGGTAAAACCAGACTTGCCTGTCGAGATGCGCATGACGGACAAGCGACAAGTTTTTCAATTGAGCGGGGAAAAAGGAATGGGGCCATTTGTTTACGAAACGGGGCGGCCACACATGAACGAGGCGGCGCTGTTGGCCGGAACAAATCCTGAAGTCGAGGCGGCGGAGGCAGCACAGCAACGCCGTGGCCGCGCGCCGGAGAAACCGCCAGCGCACGATCCGGTCTTGCAGCGTGCGTTGGATGTCGTCACCTCACTCGAGATTTATCAGAAACGCTAAGGTGAACCACTCGACGACGCATAGGTGCAAGTTTCCCGCTTCGCTTTAGCTGGCGGAGGTGTTGACCATCGAACCTGGCGTGGCTGGCGTTTGACGAGCATTTTCGTCAGGCCGGTTTTGAGATCGTGGAGCAGAGATGCGATCGCAATCCAAAAGTAGATTGAGAGATTCTTCGACTTCGCTCAGAATGACCGCTCGGTGAGTCCGATCGAGGAACGCATCAGTTATAAGTTTCGCAATTCGCTTTTGCTGGCGGAGGCGTTGACGCATCCCAGTCTGGGCCACGAAACCCAGCGCTATCATTTTGATAACCAGCGTTTGGAGTTTCTCGGTGACGCGGTGCTGCAGCTTGTCATTTCCGAACATCTCTTTCGGCGTTTTGGCAGCGAGGCCGAGGGACAACTGACGAAATTGCGGTCTCGACTCGTGTCCCGCGAGACATTGAAGATGCACGCCGCCGCGCTCGACTTGGGACGTTACCTTTTGATGGGGCGCGGTGAAGAAGCCAGTGGCGGTCGGGAGAGAACGTCCACGTTGGCGGACGCGTTCGAAGCGCTCATCGGCGCCATTTATCTGGATGGCGGTCTTGATACTGCGAGAGAATTTATCTTGGCGCAGGCCCGTGCTGATCTCGCGCAACTCGCGGAAGAGCCGATCGAGATCAATCCGAAAGGTCACTTGCAGGAATTATTGCAAAGTATTTCGCCCCGCAGCCCGGTCTATGAATTAATTTCGCAAAGTGGTCCCGAGCACGAAAAGAGTTTTGTCGTGCAAGCTGTCTGGGAGGGAATCGTTCTTGGCCAAGGCAGCGGTCGAAGCAAAAAACAGGCAGAAACCGCTGCTGCGCTCGAAGCGATGAAGTTGAAGCGCTGGGAGCAAGAGACGAACCCCGGTGCATAAGACTGTGTAGTTGTAGCCGGGGACGGTGACCCCGGCAGCCGGGATCACCGATCGCGGCTGCAGCTAGAGCGAATGCTTAAGCGCGTCGAGATTCTTGCCCGAGCTCGACGTCCACCGGAAGTGCTGCGCGATGGATGCAGCTACAAATTTTTTCGCGCGACCAACTGCATCTTCAAGTTTCAGTCCGCGGGCAAGACCGGCGGTAATCGCTGCCGAGTAAGTGCAGCCAGTCCCGTGGGTTGCGACTCCGCGCAAAAACGGCGCCGAGAACTCGCTAATCTTGTCACCGGCAAAGAGCAGATCGACGGCGTGGTCGCCGCTAAGGTGTCCGCCCTTAAGCAAGATCGATACGCTATATTTCTTTTGCATTTTGTGTCCGACTTTGCGCATTGCCTGCAGATCGCGAATTGGCTCGCCCATCAGTTTTTCTGCTTCGTCCAGGTTGGGTGTTAACAGAGCCGCCAACGGAAATAACTCCTTCTCATAAAGCTCGATCGCTTCGGGTTCGAGAAGTTGATCGCCGCTTGTTGCAACGATGACGGGATCGATTACGAGGGGAAGGCGTTTGGCGGCATCGGTTGAAAGATCGAGGAGTGCTCGCGCAACCGTTTCGACGATTTCAGCGGCGTAGAGCAGTCCGGTCTTCGCCGCCGCGATCGGGAAATTTCTGAACAGAAGAGTGATCTGTTCGCGCACCATCTCCGGGCTGACCGGCTCAATTCGTGAAACGCTTCCGGGAGTTTCCGCAACGACGCAGGTGACCGCGGTCAATCCATAAACCCCCAGGGCTGAAAACGTTTTCAGATCGGCCTGAACACCGGCGCCAGCGCTGCTGTCCGATCCAGCAACGGTCAGCGCGACGGGCGGGGATTTCGAGTTGGAGATTGGATGTTCGACGTTTTTCTTCGAAGTGGCGCGTTTGCGGCGCGCCCGGGTCCGAGCCGGACTGGCCTTGTCGCGCCCTGCCATTTATGCGCCGTCGCTACCAATCGCTTCAACCGGGCAACCTTCCATCGCTTCCTTGCAGAGCGCTTCTTCTTCCGGCGTCTCCGGCTGCTTGTAAACGTAGGAGTGGCCGCCATCGTCGTTGCGCTTGAAATTGGCAGGCGCAGTTTCACGGCACAAATCGCAGTCGATGCATTGATCATCGACGTAGAATTTGCCTTCTACGTTTTCGGCATATTTGTTCGCGGCATCGGCCATAGTTTTTCCGGTAAAAGTGAAAGGGAACGGTAGGAAGAAATGTTCTGGGCGCAATTCAATCTGCCAGTTGACGAGCTTGCGCGCAACCGCCAGGGCGGCTTGGCGCGCTAAATCGTTGAATGGACAGGGCCAATGTAACTCGTTTAACGATTAAACGGTGTAACGATTCACTTTTCTGATGACAAAGGAAACAGCCAGAACAGTCCGAGCCTTTGCGATTGAGCTGGCGATCTACGCGCTCCTTGTCGTTGCTTACTTTTTTCTAGTACTGCATTTGCTGGGAGATTGGCTGTACCAGCTCGAAAGTCAGCACCGTTATATTTATGCCGGAGTCGCGATCCTGCTGATCATCGGCCAGGCTGTTCTCCTGGAAAGTGTCACCACCTTTTTGATCCGAATGATTCGCGGCCGCTCCGAGTAAGCCATGTTCTTTCCGATCTCCGGGGCGCACATCAGTCCGATCTACCTAGCGATTGTCGGATTTGTGATCGGGATCCTTGGCGGATTTTTTGGGGTGGGGGGAAGTTTCATTGCGGGTCCCGCGCTGCGTCTGGTCGGCTTGGACTGGAATTTCGCAGTCGGCACCGATCTGGCGCACATCGTCGGAAAATCGGTGGTAGCAGCAAAACGGCACCGCGCATTGGGGAATGTCGATCTTCGCCTCGGCCTGATCATGGCAATTGGAACGATTGCCGGTGCGGAGGCGGGCGCGCAGCTGATTCAAATGTTAAAGCGCGCAGGCAACGTCAACTTCGTGGTGAGTATTGTCTCAATTGTTGTTTATCTGAGCATCTCGGCATTCATGCTTTGGGAGAGCCGGAAAACGTTGAAATCGCAAAGAGGGCGGTCGTCGAAGGCAAAAGTAAAAGGCTTGACCGCGAAGAAGAAGGACAAATCGGCTTTCGGCCACGTGTCGCGCGCGATCCAGCGGCTGAAGATTTGGCCAATGATTGCGCTTCCTACGTCTGGCGTGAAAGGGATTTCGCTCTGGGTGATTCTTGTGGTCGCGTTCGTGGGCGGATTATTCAGCGGCTTTCTGGGCGGAGGCGCCGGGTACATCCGGATGCCGTCGATGGTTTACGTTCTCGGAATTCCTACCCATCTCGCAGTCGGTACCGATCTTTTTGAGATCATCATCTCGGCCAGTTACGGTACACTCAGTCACGCGGTAAAAGGCAACGTGGACATTCTGATTGCACTGGTCATGCACACCGGCGCGGCTATTGGCGCACAGATCGGCGCCATTTCCACGCAATATGTTGCTGGCCCGAAAATTCGCCTCGCTTTCGTGCCGCTGCCACTGATTGGCGCAGCCATCGTTATTTACACGCTCCTAAGCGGCCACAAATTGTAGCACACAATGAAAATTTTGATTTGCAGCGATGGAATGCCAGCCGCCGAAAGCGCGATCCAATTGGGAGGATTACTGGCAGGTCCGTTGAAGGCTGAAACGACGCTCTTCGGTATCGCGGAAAAATCGCAAGATGAACGCCCTTTGCGCGAAGCGCTCGAAAAGCAGGCCCAAACCCTCCGCTCACAAAACGTGGCCCCGGACATTATCGTGCAGGCTGGCGAACCGATCCGGCAGATTCTCGATCGGACATCTAAAACAAGCTACGATCTCGTCATCATCGGGGCTCGATGGACTGGGGCGACCGGGCACCACTGGCGCTCAGAAAAGACCTACGAAGTGATCAAAGCGATTCAGCCGCCCGTGCTCGTGGCAATCGGCGAATGCAAACACTTGAAGCGTTTTCTTGTTTGCACCGGCGGAAAGGAATTCATCGAGCGAGCGATAGAGTTCACAGGCAAATTGGCCATAGCAGTTGGAGCGTCCGTGACGCTGCTGCATGTCATGGCCGAGCCTCCCGCGATTTATGTGAGTTTGGTGCGATTGGAAGAAGATGTCGATCGACTGCTCGAATCCAAGTCGGAACTCGGAACAAATCTGCGCCAGCAAAAAAGAGAGCTCGAACGCCTTGGCGTCTCCACCGAAGTGCGGCTTCGGCACGGGATTGTGATCGACCAGGTTTTCGAAGAAGCGCGCGAAGGCGATTACGATTTGATCGTGACCGGTACGTCGCAAGCGCGCGGTCTGCTTCGCCATTACATTATGGGGGATCTGACCCGCAGCATCTTGAATCGCGCGAATTGTCCTGTGCTCGTCGCGCGCGCCGACAAACCGAAAGCGGCCAGAACTCTTTGGAAGGCTCTCAAAGGATTATTTGGCAGGGGTTAAATGCCTACCTGTAGCCACTTCGCTGTGCGAAGTGACGAACACCGGAAATGTTGTAGGGGAAGCTGTCAGCTTCCCTCTACAGAGCCTGAAATACCCGGCATGCTGTCTATCTTTCCTTTGTACGAAGCATTTCGTGGAAACGACTGAACAACCAACTTTGCGCAGCTCCCGTATCCGTCGGTGGCTTGGTCATCTCGTGCGCGAATGGACGATCGAAAGTTGGCGCCCGATTACTCCGGCCTTCGCCAAACCCGAGCCTTCGAAATGGAATGATGCCCGAGTAACGGCGGCCTGGATCGGTCATGCAACGGTGCTTATCAATTTCTTCGGCATCAAGATTCTCACCGATCCGGTACTTTTCCCTCGCATCGGGATTCGATTACCGGGATTCACCGTTGGCCCAAAACGATTGAGCGCGGCTGCCCTCGAATTCCACGAGCTGCCCAAGATCGACATCGTGCTTCTGTCGCATGCGCACTTTGATCATTTCGATCTGCGAACGCTCCGTCGCTTTAACCAGAACACGAGCGTGATCACTGCTTCGAACACACAAGACTTGTTAGGATGGACGTGGCTCCGCGACGTCACCGAACTTCGCTGGGGTGAACGGAAATCTCTCAAGACTGCCTCCGGAGACGTTACTATCACCGCTTTTCAGGTGAAACACTGGGGCGCACGGAAGCAGCGCAACACTCATCGCGGTTACAATGGCTATCTAATCGAGCGAAATGGACGGCGCATCTTGTTCGCGGGAGACACCGCGCTGACGGGCACTTTTGCCGAGCTTCGCAAGTACGGGCCCATCGATCTCGCGATCATGTCGATCGCAGCTTACAACCCATGGATCCGGAACCATTGCACGCCGGAGCAGGCGATCGAGATGGCCAACGCCGCCGGCGCGCGATTTATCATGCCGGTCCATCATCAAACTTTCCGGCTCAGTTTCGAGCCATTGCGGGAACCAATCGAACGCTTCGAAGCCGCCCTCAGTAAAACTCCCGAACGCATCGCGCTGCGCGAAATTGGCGAGACGTTCGTTCTTCCTCTGTAGCCGCGTCTCTGTGAGACGCGTGGGGCGCGCATCCAAACACGTCAGGGTTGGGCTTTGGACAGCGCTTGTGTCCAGCGCCGCAGAATGCAATCTTTGCCTCCGCCGCGTGCCGACGTAGCTCAGCTGGTAGAGCAGCGGTTTCGTAAACCGCAGGTCACGGGTTCGAATCCCGTCGTCGGCTGTCTCGATTGCGGACTGCGAATTGATTGGACGTTGAGAGCTTGCTCGCGAAAGCTTTCGAAGTTGGATATTGAGCGTTGGACGTTGGGAGTTTAATAGAAGCAATCGGGAAGCCTTAACCATGCGCACATCAACCCGCTCCGTCTCGATTATCGTTCCCTCTCTGAACGAGGAGGCAAATATCGCGCCGCTCGTCTCGCAAATTATCGCAAGCGCTGTTCCTTTCCGCGAAATTTTATTCGTGGACGATCATTCCACTGACGCCACACGCGATATGGTGCGCGCTCTTGCGGAAAGTCAGCCGATCCGCTTGATCGAGCAAGATGATGCAGACCTCGGATTAGCGGGCGCGATCATGTTGGGTGCGCGGGCCGCTCAGGGGGAAATTCTTCTTGTGATGGATGCGGACCTGAGTCATCCGCCCGAGCTAATCAACGATTTGCTGGCCCCGTTGTTCGCCGGCACAGCAGACATGGTGGTCGGCAGCCGCTATGTAAAAGGCGGATCGACACCGGGCTGGCCGCTGTGGCGGCGGATAGTATCGCGAGTAGGCGCGGCGCTCGCTTATCCGCTCACGGGCGTGCACGATTCCATGTGTGGCTTCTTTGCGATCCCGCGTTCGCGGTTACTGGAACTCGCGCCACCCGCCAGCGGTTTCAAAATTGCTTTCGAAACGATTGTGCATGGCGGTCGCACGCTGCGCGTCCGTGAAATTCCGATCGCTTTTCGTAATCGCGTCCGCGGGCAATCGAAGATGTCGTTCGGCGTTGCGCTCCAATTTTTCCTCCGATGGTCACGTGCGATGCTTCGTCATTTCGTCCGCGGACCGCATCGTCCTGAGCACACTGCAGGATCAATCATAACCAACGTGCCAGTTGACCCTGAAAGTTTTCGTGGTTAATCGGCCGCTTGCACCTGGCGGCTCTGTCGTTTGCAGCGTAATAGCTCGACCGCGAGCCCGAGAAAAAGTAGCAGCGTGGCAAAAAATGTATTGCCGTAGAGCTGCGCGCCACGCGGGAATGGCAAAGCAAGAGCGAGGATCGCCACCGCCGGCACGCTCCACCACAGAAGGGCCCAGCCTTTTCCTGCGAGCACCCGTTGCGTTATTACTGCAAACGGCAGCATGAGCCAGGAAAAGAAATAGCCGAACGAAAGCGGTGTGATCATCAGCATTATCAACAACAGAAGTGCGAATTCGATTGCATCGCTCTCCGCCGTGCGCATACCTCGCTGAGGCATCACTGTAATAAACAAGATGCCCAACGCCAGCGCGACGGTGATGATGATCCCATTGACGATGCGAAATCTAAGGTCGGCCAGGTTAACGTAGATTGGCGTATGCAGTGCAGAGGCGGCATCGGCATCCACGTGTCGAAGCAGGCGATTGGCGACACCAACAAGAGATTGATTTTTCCAGGTATAACTGCGCATTGGCCGCTGGGCCACGGCGCCCGCATCGTATTTTAACATTCCGCTGCTCCACTTCTCGAGGTCGCGCCACGCTCGTTCAAATCCGCGAAACGGCGCCGGTAAAATGAGAAGTAAGAACGTTAGCGTCACGACAACGCTGAGTGCCGCTTTCCAGTAGCGCCGGTAAATTAGATAAATAATCGCGATCACTGGAAAAGCTTTAATCGCAGCGGCGAGCGCAATCAGCGCCCCGGCGGAGACTTCCTGTTTCGCGCGCAGCGCAGCAAAAGCGCCAAGCATCAGCGCGAGCAACACCAGACTCGGCTGGCCAAGGTGATAACTGGACCAGATATAAACGATCACCAGCAGGCTGGGAATCAGATATAGCAATACGTTGTTCACAAAGCGGTGACCGTTGGCGAGAATCGCTGCCACCCGGGCGCTGGAAAACCAGGCTGCCGAGTTGATCGCGACCAGCAAAAGAATTAATCCCGCTTGCCCCAGCAAACTGGCGCTCGCCAGAAAAAGCGCACAAGACGGCGGATACATGAAATCGTACTTTCCGGAGCGCAGGAAAAATATTTCATCACCGGCGAGCACGTGGTTGCCCGTGTCGTACCACAGTTTGTAATCCATGATGCTGCGGCCACGGAGATAATGCAGGAGCGGCGCGGCCGACAAGGCGATCGCCGTGACGATGAAGATCGACAACAGAGCGCGAAACCCGGTCGGGCTATTTAATCGACGATTGAGCGCCGCCCAATTTGTCTTTAGGGCTGAATCCCTCACGCGTTCTGCCGGATCGCAGCGATCGGCGGGCGCGCTTTATGCCAGTCCGTGGTCTGCTCGTAGGCGTGCGCGATTTGCAAAATGCTCGCTTCATCCAGCGCTTTGCCTAACAACTGCAAGCCGATGGGCAGGCGCTGCCCATCGGCTTCAGCAAAACCGCACGGCACGCTGATTCCGCAAATTCCGGCGAGATTCGCGGGACTGGTGAAAATGTCGGCGAGATACATTTGCAACGGATCCGCTGTACGTTCGCCAAATTTAAACGCTGGCACCGGCGATGTCGGCGAAATCAATGCATCAACTTTCTCGAACGCCTTTGCAAAATCCCGGCGGATTAATTCGCGCACTTTTTGCGCACGCAGATAATAAGCGTCGTAATAACCGGAGCTCAAAACATAAGTGCCGAGAATAATGCGGCGTTTGACTTCCAGGCCAAAACCTTCTTCCCGCGTTCGGCCATAATGATCGAGCAAATCCTTTGGATTTGCCGCTCGATATCCGTAACGCACACCATCAAAGCGCGCCAGGTTCGCCGAAGCCTCCGCCGTAGCCAGAATGTAATAAACTGCCACCGCATAATTGGTATGCGGCAGGGAGACATCGACGATCTCCGCGCCTAACGAATTCAGATGTTTCACGGCCGCATTGATTGCGGCTTTGACCTGAGGATCGGTCCCTTCGATCATGTATTCCTTCGCCAGGCCTAACCGCACGCCGCGCAAATCTTTTCCCAGCCGTGCGGTATAATCAGGCACCGGATCGTCCAAAGAGGTAGTTTCTTGCGGGTCGTGCCCGGCGATCGCGTTCATAATCAGCGCTGAATCCCGCACCGTTTTTGTTAACGGACCAACTTGGTCCAGCGACGAAGCGAACGCGACGACGCCGAAGCGCGAAACACGGCCGTATGTCGGTTTCAGACCGACAACACCCGAGAGCGCGGCTGGTTGCCGAATCGATCCACCAGTCTCCGTCCCGAGTGCCCCGAAAGCCTCATCGGCAGCAACGGCCGCGGCCGAACCGCCGCTGGAACCGCCCGGCACGCGCGACAAGTCCCACGGATTGCGCGTCAATTTCATGGCGGAATTTTCCGTCGATGAACCCATGGCGAACTCGTCCATATTGGTTGTGCCAAACGGAATTGCGCCTGCGACGCGCAATTTTTCAATGACGGTCGCGTCGTAAGGCGCCCGATAACCATGCAAAATCTTTGACGCGCAGGTGCAAGACTCACCCGCGATGCTGATGATGTCTTTGATCGCGATCGGCACGCCGCCCAGCGGAAGATCGACATTCACTGCTTCGGCTTGCTTTGCCGCAGCTTCAAAATCGAGCGAGAGATAGGCGCCGATTTTTCCATCGACATCTTCAATGCGCGCTCGCAAAGCATCGATTACTTCGCGCGCCGAGACTTCCCGGCGCCGCAAAAGGGATTGGAGATCGGCGATGTTCAGCGCCGGCAGATCTGTCCCCGTCATTCCACGACTTTCGTGACGATGAAGAGGCCATTCGCCTGGCGGGGCGCGTTGCTCAATGCTTGCTCTGCCGTAAACCAATCGCGCGGGGTGTCTTCCCGGAAAACGTTGAAAATTGGGAGCGCATGCGCCGCAGGTTGCACATGACTCACATCAACTTCAGTTAGTTGTTCAACGTACTTCAACACATCGCCGAGCTGCTTCTGGAAAAGCTCTGTCTCCGCGTCGGTCAGATTTAGCCGCGCCAGCCTGGCCACGTACGCGACATCGAGGTCGGAAGGTTTCGCCATCGTTGTCAATCAACCCCGAAAGCTTTCGGGGTCAAAAATGCAGATGGCTCATCAGCCAGATGACCACCATAGCAATCGCGATTACCAGAACCAGAAACAGCAACCGCCCCTCTCGTCGCTCTTTGCGAAGTGGACGTCGCCGCGACGTGCTCTTGCCGTCATTCCTGTAACGTTTGTCTTGCGCGATCGACGCATTCAGCCGGCTGTCGCGCGCGATCGTGCGTATACGCAGCTTCTCCTCCTCTTGCCGCCGCCTGGCGACCCGAGGCGCGTCTGCGATCATGCGCTCCAATTTTTCGAGTCCATCGCGCAACTCTGCTTCCCGGCGGGCCAGCTCCTCACGCCGTTGCCGAAACGGCGTAACCGATCCAGGCGAACGACGAAACATCGCCATCACCGGCTGGCCAGCCAGAAGAAAATCGCAAGGGCAATCAGGCCGAGAATGATCAGGGGCAGACTGAACGCGAAGCCGATTTGCATCCACTGGACAAAAGAGCGGCCGTCATTGAGCTCGTAAGAGCCCGGTCCAACCTCCGGCAACGAGACGTCGCCGGCGTTTTCTTCAGTGACTTGCAGGCGGCTGCGCTGCTGGCTGAATTCCGTGCGCGCGTCTTCCACTGTACTCAGAGCCCGGCTCAGTTCCTTGTGCAGATCGGTCGGGTTCCAGCCTCTTGGATCGATGGCCTCGATCAATTCCAGATGCTGGCCGAAACTTTCCCGGGTCGATCGAATCTGCTCAAGCCGTTTTTGCGCATTATACGCTTCGCGTTCCAGCACAACGAGCGAGCGTGTGAGCTTGTCGGTCATTTCCGCACGGCCGCGTTCCAATTCTTCCTGACGGCGGCTCAGTTCTTCGAGCTCGCGTTTTTGTTTTTCGATTTGTTCCTGCTGGCGCTTGAGCTGGACCAGTTGTTCCTGCGCTTTTTGAACTTGCGAGTCCAGCTGCTCGGTAGAAAGCGCGTCGTCCTCGCTCAATTCCAGCATCTGTTCACTCGGTCGAATTTTCTCTGCCATGACAAATCGTGGTGGGCCATCCAATCTTGCTGTGGCGCCATATTAAATGGCTGACTTGAGAATTCCAGATATTTCCAAAAGGAAATTTTCACTGTAGCAGCCTCGTGAGCGGCGCTCGAATTAGCGGGAAAAATGTGCCGCTCATAGAACGCCGCTACAAAATTTCCTACCGTCCCGGCATCATTTCCAGCAGTGCGCCTTTGAAATATTCCGATTCCGGCAAGGTCGGAAGGACCGGATGATCGGGCGCCTGCTCAAAACGGCGAAGCCGGCGAGCTGAGCGCCGTGCGTCCACGAGCGCATCGGCGATCATCTGCGCGAAGGCACTTTCACTGACGTGATGTGAGCATGAAAAAGTCGCCAGAACACCATCGCGCGACAGCAATTTAAAGGCGCGAACGTGAAGCTCGTGATAACCGCGCATCGCGTCACGGAGGCCACCCTTTGTCTTGGTAAACGACGGCGGATCAAGAACGATCAAATCGTATTGCGCCTGCGCTTTCTCGGCGGCGCGCAGGAATTGAAAAACATCCTGCTCAATCCATTTCACTTTCAGATCATTTCGCCCCGCAGTTCCTTTTGCCGCGGCGACGTTCGCTGAATTTTCTTCCACACCCGTCACTTCCGCCGCTCCGGCGCGTGCACAAGCCAATGCGAATGCTCCCTGGTTTGCGAAGCAATCGAGCATGCGTCGCCTTCCTGCATATTGCGCGACGATTTCATAGTTCTGTCTTTGATCGAGATAAAACCCGGTCTTTTGCCCATGCAAAAGATCGACTTCGAACTTTAAGTCGCCGATTTCGATTTCGACTGGCGAAGGAGTATCTCCGCGCAAAACGCCGCCGTGCAATTCAAGCCCTTCTGCACGACGAACCGGCGCATCATTACGCTCGATGATAGATTGCAGGGCAGGCGCTTCGCCTGCCTCCACCGTGTCTCCCGCAAGCGAAGCGCTCGCCCTACAAAAAACATTCTCCAGCGCGTTAGCGATCAAATCTTTTCGCATGTCCATGGCGAGCGTGAGCGTTTGCAAAACAAAATAATCGCCGTACCGATCGATGATTACCCCTGGGAGTCCGTCGCTCTCGCTCCAGACAACGCGACAAAGCTTTGGATCCACATCTCGCCGCAGACGGTATTCCGCCGCTTGCGCAATCCGGCGCTTAAAGAAATCGAGATCAAGGTCCTGTTTTCGCCGCGAGAAACGGCGCGCCACGATTTGCGATTTCGAATTATAAATCGCGCTGCCGATCAAATGATCCTTGCCGTCTTTGAGCGAGATGACATCGCCATCCGCCGGTTTCCCGAAAACCTTCAGCACTTCACTGGAGAATACCCAGTCGTGGCCGTGCAAGATTCGCGCGCGCGGTTTAACGACAATTCCAGCCATGGATTGCGCAACGTCGAACGTCCAACGCTCGACGTCCAACGCTCAACGAATGCAATTATTCGACGTTGAAAGTTGAGCGCTGAGCGTTGAGCGTTTTCGCATGGAAATCGCTCCTCAATCCTCAATTGACCTACCCGGCATAAAAAAATTGCGCAGCGGAAAAGTGCGCGAAGTCTTTCATCTCGGCGAGACGCTCCTCTTCGTCGCGACCGATCGGCTTTCGGCGTTCGACGTAATTTTGCCCGATCCGATTCCGCAAAAGGGCGCGGTCTTGAATCAACTCTCGGCGTTCTGGTTCAAACGCTTCGATAAGATTGATAATCACTTCGTCACGGCGAACTTCGACGCGTTCCCGCAGGAACTACGTCCATTTCGCGATCAGCTCGCCGGGCGCTCGATGATCGTGCGCAAAACAAAGCCGCTGCCGGTGGAATGTGTCGTGCGCGGTTATCTGGCCGGATCGGGCTGGAAGGAATATCAGGAATCGCAGAGTGTTTGCGGCGAGAAGCTGCCGCCGAAGTTGCAACTCGCCTCGCAATCGCCGGAGCCGATTTTTACTCCGGCGACAAAGAGCGATACCGGACACGATCTCAACATAGATATGAACGCGTGTCGCCAAATTTTGGGCAACGAAATGGCGGAGCGCGTTCGCGACTTGAGTTTGCAAATTTATGCGGAGGGCCGCGATCACGCCGCGCAACGCGGGATCATCGTCGCGGACACGAAATTCGAGTTTGGCGTTGTCGATGGAAAATTGCTCCTGATCGACGAATGCCTCACGCCCGACTCATCTCGGTTCTGGCCGAAAGATCAATATGTCCTCGGACAAAGTCCGCCGAGCTTCGACAAACAATTCGTGCGCGATTATCTGGAGACTCTTGATTGGGACAAAACGCCGCCCGCGCCGTCGCTGCCGCAAGACGTGATTGCGAAAACATCGGCGAAATACGTGGAAGCATTCGAGCGATTAACCGGCGAGAAATTGAAATAACACGCGTGTCATTCCGAGCAAAGCGAGGAACCTCTCACAGGGTTGTGGAGCATGCTTTCTACTCAGCGTGGCATAAGCTTCGTGGGCGGGGTCCCTCGTCGTCTGCGCGACTCGGGATGACACCCGTTGTATTATTTTCGCAGCAAATCGCTCACTAGGGAGCGTTCTTCTTTCAGCTCGGCCACCGACCGGTCGATCTTGTCCCGGCTGAATTCATTGATCGAAAGGTTTTGCACGATTCCCCAGTTCCCGCCGCGAACGCGAACCGGGAATGACGAGATCAGATCTTTCTCGACATCGTAACTCCCGTCGGAACAAACGGCGACGCTGTGCCAATCCTCGCGCGGCGTGTCGTTCGTCAAAAAACGCACGGTATCGACAATCGCATTGGCAGCTGAGCCCGCTGAGGATAAACCACGTGCCTTGATCACCGCCGCGCCCCGCTGCTGCACGCTCGAAATAAATTCTTCCTTCAACCATTTCTCATCGCCGATGACTTCGTTTGCCGGTCGATTGTCGATCTTTGCGTTGTAAAAATCCGGATACTGCGTCGCAGAATGATTACCCCAGATTGTCATGTTTGTGACTTTTGTGATGCCCACTCCAGCCTTATGCGCGAGCTGGGCGCGTGCCCGGTTTTCATCCAGCCGCGTCATGGCGAACCACCGATCGCGCGGAATTTCTTTTGCATTATTCATCGCAATCAGACAATTCGTGTTGCACGGGTTTCCTATCACGAGCACGCGCACGTCCGCGGCGGCATTTTTTTCGATGGCCTGACCTTGCCCGATGAAAATTTTGCCGTTGATCCCTAACAAATCCTTGCGCTCCATTCCGGCTTTGCGCGGAACGCTGCCAACGAGTAATGCCCAGTTGACGTCGCGAAATCCTTCATCGAGATCAGCCGTCGGCACAACCGATTCGAGCAGCGGAAAAGCGCAATCGTGCAATTCCATCACCACACCGTCGAGCGCACCGAGCGCATTCGGAATCTCAATCAGATGCAGCGTGAGCGGCTGATCGGGTCCGAACATTTCCCCGGAGGCGATGCGAAACACAAGCGAGTAACCAATCTGCCCGGCTGCGCCGGTGACAGCGACTTTAAGCGGCGACTTCATATTTATTCTTTAGCCACAGATTGACACAGATGAAACACAGATTTTGCCGTACGAAAAAGTGACCAATCGGAAACCATTCCGAATCTGTGAAAATCTGTGTTCATCTGTGGCTAAGTTCTGCCGGTTTTCTCCAGCAGTTCGTGAATCAACCACATTCGTGCTTGCACTTTTCGACTCGATCGAAGCTGTGCCACGCTCCGTTGCATTCGCCGTGTCCAATTCGAACTTGCTGTCGTGCCGGGGACGTTGAACCGGTATTTCCGCGCCAGGAGATCCGTGATCATGACAATGGCAATCCAGGCGTTGCCTTTGAAGAGCGCTTCCATGATTGCCGGATAAAAATCTTTTTCAAAATCGAGGTTCGGATCGAGGCCGGCGAAAATAGCGATCTTCGCCAAATCGAATCTCGATTGTTCAGACGTAGCCGTCGGCCGCTCAAAAGCCTCTTCCCATAAAGCCCGAATCGGTTTGTGATCGTGTGTTGTATAAGTGGCAACGGAGAGCCGTTCATATTTGTCTCCCGGAGTGACTTGGCCATCATGCACTTCCCATTGTGGAATCTTGAACCCGGCAACGCCGAGTGACCGCAGATTGGGCCGCACGTAGTCCGGCACAGTGCCAAGATCTTCGCCAATCACGCGTGTGGCGCCGGCTTCTTCCAGAGCAACGCGCAGATATTCTTCGCCTTCGCGTCTATTCGCCTCGCGGTTCTCGGCGGTGTCGTCGTCGCGCGGTACGAAATGCGGAGCGCGGCTGCCGGTTTGCTGGAGCATCTGGTCCCAATCGAGCGGGAGAAATTGTTTGTTCTTCCGCGGCCGCCACGGGAAAGCGTAAATGCGATAAAATCCGAGCACGTGATCGATACGAAAGAGATGAAAAATGCATCGGACTGCGCGCACACGTTCGCGCCACCACTCAAAATTGTTCGAGCGCATCCTGTCCCAGTGATAGAGCGGAATGCCCCAGTTTTGTCCCCATTTTTGCGTGAACTCGTCGTCCTTGAAGTACGGCTCGGGAGGCGCGCCGCCGGCCCAGTCGGGCACGAATTCATCTGGCCGCGCGAAAACGTCGGCACTGTGATAGCTGACGCCAAAAGGAATGTCGCCCATCAACGCAACGCCGCGTTCTTCAGCGTATGATTTGATCTCGCGCCACTGCTGACGGGCGATCCATTGCACATAGCAGAAGAAATTCTGGCGATCTGCTATGGCCTCTTGCCGGTCCTGTGGCAGATCGCGCAGCCACGTCCGCGCTCTTTGGATTGATTGATGTTGCACGGGCCAACGATTCCATGCCGCGCTGTCGTCGTTCTCCTCCATGAGGACCCGGAAAAATGCGTAATCATGCAGCCATGCCGCCTCTTGTTCGCAAAATTTCTGAAAACCCGACTGCCGTTCTTCGCTGGCGCGATCGGAGAAATTCGCGAATGCTTTCTCAAGCAGACGCCGTTTCAATTTTTTGACGTGGCGATATTTGACACCACCGCGGCGCAGCCGGCCAAGGCTTGTCCTCGGCGCAGTCGAAGGATCGACATCTGCCAGCGCGGAATCAAAGTCCTCGCCCGTTAAGTCCGCCGGAGAGTTCGGCCCGAGCTGTAACGTAGTGGGCTCGATCGCCAGCGCGCTGATCCCGTTGTAAGGGCTGTTGTCGGCTCCGATCTCATTGATCGGCAGCAGCTGGACAAGCTTGAATCCAATTCCGGCGGCCCAATCAATAAACTCCCGCAGAGCACCGATATCGCCGATTCCAAGATCGTCTTCGCCGCGCAACGCAAACAGCGGCACGAGAATTCCTGCGATCTTTTTGTCCGGCGAGAGATTCACAGGGAAATGACGAATGACGAATGACCCGCCTTCGCGCAGCTTCGGCGCGGCAGGCAAATAACGAAACGATAATGAAATCCGAATGACGAGAGAAACATCCGTGCGCTTTCGATCATTTGAACATTCGGACTTCCTTCGACATTCGTCATTCGAGCGTCGTCATTTTCTCTGCACCTGCCAGTCTTCGACCAGCAGTTTCCTGTCATGTCGAGCGGAGTCGAGACATCTCTCATTGCTATCTTGGCTTAGTTTGAAAGTAAGAGATTCCTCGACTCCGCTCGGAATGACAAAAAGCAACTCAGCTTCGCCGCACCTGCCAGTCCTCTACGAGTGCGTCCGGAATTTCTTGCAAAAAGCGCGATGGCCGCTGGAAAACGTCGCCGTAACCTCCGCTTAACCGCATGTGCGGAAAGGTGAGATAGAGTTCGTCGCGCGCGCGCGTGATGGCAACATAAAACAGACGCCGCTCTTCTTCGAGCGCATCGCGCGTGTCGAGCGAACGACTGCTCGGAAACATTCCGTCCGTCAACCAGATCACGAACACAGTGTGAAACTCAAGCCCTTTGGCTTGATGCACCGTGGAAAGGTTTACCGCCTCCTTGTCGCTCGTATGGTTTGGCGCTGCTTCCGCATCGACATTGCTGATGAGCGCCAATTGCGAAAGAAATTCGTGCACGTCCTTAAATTGGCGGGCGAACACGGCGAGCTGGTCCAGGTCTTCGCGTCGCAATTCGTAATTCGGGAAATTCACTTTCGCGTAATCATCGTAAATCGCCTCGACAATCGATATGATCATTTCCGATGGCGAGTTTGGCTGCCCGCCTGGAGCAATCTCATCGAGCGTATGCGCGAGCTGCTCCCAAGCTTTTCTTGATTTCGCGCTCACGTTCATCGCCATAAATCGCTCACCAAAGTTGTATCCGGGTGCGGCACTGTAAGCGGGGTCGGTGAGCCCGGTTGGCGCTGACGTTGCTTCAGAACCGGGATCACCGATGCCGGCTACAGCCAGGCCGTCTTCCCATGCACGCCAAAGGTTTTCCGCAGTGCGATTGCCAATGCCTGGGAGCAATTTCACCATGCGCTTGAATGCGACCTCGTCCCGCGGATTCGCCACGAAGCGAATAAACGCCGTGACATCTTTGATGTGGGCCTGTTCGAAAAATCGAATGCCGCTCGTGATTTGATACGGAATTCCGCGGCGCGAAAGTTCCAGTTGCAATTCAATGGCGTGATAATGCGCGCGATAGAGCACGGCGATTTGGTGCAGATCGACATTTTCATCGCGCAATTCGAGGATGCGTTGCGCGACGAATTGCGCTTGCTCAGCGCCATCATTGAGCGCGACCAGCGCCGGCTTCGCAGCGTTTGATTCGCGCGTTGCGCTCAAGTGCTTGCGAAACTGCTGAACATTGGCCGCGATCGCCGCGTTCGCGACTTCGAGAATTTCCGGGACGCTACGATAATTCATCTCGATCTTGAATACGTGGGCGTCCGGATAGCGCTTCGGAAATTCGAGAATGTTCTGGAAATTCGCGCCGCGCCACGAGTAGATCGACTGCGCGTCGTCGCCCACCACCATCACATTTCTGTGATCCAGCGCGAGCAGATCAACGAGGTCAGCCTGGATCTTGTTCGTGTCCTGATATTCATCGACAAGAATGAACTGAAACTGCCGCCGATAAAATGCGGCGATGCCTTCGTGTTGCCGTAACATCGACAATGTCTTTTCGAGCAGGTCATCGAAATCCAGCGAATTGGTTGCCTTCTTCTTTTTCTCGTAGCGGTCGTGCACGTCTTGGATCTTATCGAGCAACGACAGGAAATACGGGAATTTTCCGGCGAGCAATTCTTCCATCGATGTCTCTGTATTGACGACAAAGCTAAAGATCTCAGCGAGCACATCGCCTTTCGGGAAACGTATTTCTTTAGGATCAATTCCCGCCCTTGCTACCACGGTGTTGATTAAATCCTTTTGATCTTCGCGATCCATGATCGTAAACCCGCTCGAATAACCGAGCGCGCTCCCGTGACGTCGCAGCATCCGATTTCCAACCGAGTGAAACGTCCCGCCCCAAAGCCCGCTCGCATCCACCGGCAGTAAATTCGCGACGCGATCTAGCATTTGTCGGGCGGCTTTGTTCGTGAACGTGAGCAGCAAAATATTTCGCGGGTCGATTCCGTTCTCCAGCAGGTACGCGACCCGGTAGGTGAGTGTGCGCGTTTTGCCGCTGCCCGCGCCTGCGATGACGAGCAACGGACCCGGCGGCGCGGTCACCGCCGCGAGCTGCTGCTCATTCAGCTCCGCCGCGTAATCGATATGGATCGATGTCGATGTAGGCGCGCGCTGCAGCGTGTATTGGCGAAACATAATGCCTGTCCGGCTCGAACCGGTTACGCTGCTGTCGCGGCGCGCACTGTTCAATCGGAAAATGTTGCAAGCGGCAACCAAAGCTGATCAAGATGGCGCATCCCGGCCCGAATACTCATATTCAGTTTGCTAGTCTTGTGTGCGACGAGTTCATTGCGCGCTGCAAGCAGCGATCTTTCTCGGTTGCACACGCAGCTTTCGAAGGCGGAGGAAGCTGCCGATAAAGCCGCGATCATCGAACTGAGCCGACGAATCGTCGCGATCGCTCCGAACGACTCCGAAACCTGGGAGACGCTAGTCCAGACACAATTTGAAGCCCAAGAATTCGACGATGCTGTGAAGTCCCTGGACGCATGGCAAAAAGCCGTGAAACGGCCACCCGTCGCGATTGAAGATTTCCGCGGGGATATTTTTGCGCAACGCAAGGATTACCCAAATGCCGCGCGGCATTGGCTTGCATTTTTAGCGAAGAAACCTTCGGCGG